>Ga0208048_1000101_pt1 | contig 42695 bp, 34 predicted proteins | sample Malawi_45m_30L_FD_184163 | JGI IMG/M metagenome (GOLD analysis project Ga0208048, IMG submission 184163) | Freshwater microbial communities from Lake Malawi, Central Region, Malawi to study Microbial Dark Matter (Phase II) - Malawi_45m_30L... | ecosystem: Environmental > Aquatic > Freshwater >...
CGTTGTTCAGTAGTGTTGGGATAGTACAGACGGTGTATTGCTGTCGTCCCTAGCTGTATTTAGCAGAACCAAACAAAACCCAGCAGAAAACTGGCGATTGTTAGGTAGTTTTGGTGAAATTGCTGGAATTGTCTGATTTAGGTTGCTCAGACCAGAAGACCGACATTAGTGTTGCTCTGTACTGTTAACAACAAGGAGCCAACACTATGAGCGCACTTCAATCATTAAAGCTGGTCAATCAGCGTCGTCCCAACGCACTGCCACCCGTGCTACATCGTCGTCGTAAACTGGATACAAAACTATGGGAGCAAATACAGCTTGCTCAAGCACAGGCTGAAGGTAATACGTTCGCAGTCAAACGATTTAAGACCGTGCGTGACATTGACGGCGCTAGCAAAAGCATTGAAGTTCATAAACGTGTTAGGCCGTGGTGGTTTGTTGCTGATAATGGTAAGGTCTGCGTGAACATACGTTATGGTAATCGCGTACTGGAACTGGCTAAGGGTAAGAGTGCTATTGAGGTTGCCACACCAGCAGAGCTTATCAATACGTTGGAGCTCATTCGAAAAGCTGTAGCAGACGGTGAGTTGGACACACAGATTGACGGTGCTAGTGGTGCTGTCAAAGCTGGCTTTAAAAAGTAAGCTATGAGCTTGTCCACTTATCAAGCCACTGTGCGTGTCACTAACAGTATCGGCGGTACTCTGGTAGTGACCACGCAGGTACAGGCTGAGAATGAGCTAGCTGCTCGGTGGCTGCTGGAAGCACAGTACGGTCAGGGTAATGTTCTACATCTTCCTCAACGTGTTAGCTGATTTTATTTGGTAAATACACGTGGGGGGGGAGATAGTGATGCGTATTGATGAGGTAGCCGGTGCCGAAGACCAGATAGCGTTGTTCAAGCTTATTACAGACAAGGTGTGGCAGTCGCTTGGTGACCAGCAACGTGCGGAGGCTGAAGTGAAAGCGGCACAGCCATTAAAAGCAAAGCTTAGAGTAAAAGCCCCACCGAAACAGCCAGAACCTCGGCGCTTGCCGTTAAATGAACCAGTAATTAAGCAGCAGCAAATAGGTCCGGCTAAACATCAGCTAGTGCTTAACAAGCCTGAAGTAGCAAAGTCGCTTTCCGGCATTAGCGCCAAGAAAAACTCGCTGCCGTCAAAAATTCCTTCTAACGACTCAATAGATGCGATTCAGTCAGCGGATAGTACGGTTTGATATTTTTTTATACGCTTTGAAGACGCATATAGCTAAAATGAGCGTCAATAATTTTTTCGATCAATCAGGTTTCAGGATAATATAAAATACGCCATAAAGCATCAGCGACAATCGCACTACTCTGCTGGAACTTTCTTGCTGCTAGAACATAGTCAACACGGGGTGAAATGTTCCTTTAGTCTGGTAAAGCGCTACGTTCGGGACGTAGAGACCGGAGGTTCGAATCCTCTCACCCCGACCATTCCTTATCCTGCTGTCACTCATAGCTAAGCTTGTTCGTCGTTCCACTACGCTGCCACAAGTATTGCCTACCAGCCTTCCACTCGTAGTCCACTTGCTCCAGTGCTCGTGTAGCTAACTTTGCGGTGTGCTACACGTGGGCGTAATGTGATGGTGCATTTGTAGTGAAAGCGTCAATATTTTTACGCTGACGATGTGGCAACGCAGTGGTTGCACAGCGGCAAACTATGGTGCTATAAGCTGTGCGCTCAACTTTGCGCGACCAAGTTAGCTTCTGTTTTCACTGCTACTTGCTCTGTGTACGGGTTGAAAAATAAGCTCGCGCTGTGACCGCAGCGTTCTGGCACACAACAGCTGATAACAAAGGGACACTCACTTTGTTTTTTCAGCTGGCCTTCGTTCTTCTTGATAAGGCAAAACAAAGTGAGTGTCCCTTTCTTATCCCTTTGTTAGCGAGCGCCCCGCGCTGATTGTCTCTGCGCAAGCCGATGTCAATCGGTGATTGCGCCTGCACGTCACACAAAATCCTGATCGCACCAGATTGGTGGACGTTTTGTCGACCACTGGAGATTAGCGATGAACAAACAATGTCTTGCGCCAGCAATGGCGTCGGCGCTTGCACTTCTGTGCAGCGGCTCGGTACTAGCGGATTCCGCAATCAATATCTACGGCAATATTGATGCATCAGTGGTGACAGCCAGTGGTATCGGTCCAAGCTCTGAGAGACGGTGGAGTCTTGGCGAGGGTAACTGGGCACCTTCGGTGTGGGGATTTCGTGTTACTGAAGATTTAGGTAATGGATTACAAGCCCATGCCCATCTGGAAGGTGGCTTTAGTTCCGCGACGGGCGCAATCGCCAATGGCGGCACCGGAGGTATCTTCAGCAGGATGGCAAATGTGGGTATCGGTGGCCCGTTTGGTTCGATCTCAGCCGGCCTGAATCTATCGCCGTTTATCGCGGCCTACACCTCAACATTGGGGCTAGCGGGTAACAACTTTTACGTACCCGCACTGCTGATGCATCGTGATGGCAAAGTAACGAGCGGAACCATACCCGCGTACACAGGCGGTACCGATGCAGATCCGGCATTCGGCACCACCGGCGGTTTCTTCATACCGAATTCACTGACCTACAGCCTGCCTGGCGATAGCTTGGGCGGACTGAACGCAAGCATCATGTATTCGTTTGGCGGCGTACCCGGCGCGAACGGAGAGAACCGCTTCATGGCAGGCAATATCGGCTACCACTTTGGCACTGTGAAACTGGTAGCGGCAGCGTCGGATCGCGACGCACAGTACCGTCAGTACCTGATCGGGACCAGCTTCCCACTTGGGCCGGTAAATCTAGCTGCTAACTATGTGCATTTTGATCCGTACGTCGGCGACAGTAGCAATACGATCATCGTAGGAGCCGAGATGGAGGTCATGCCATCAACCCGGCTGGGCATCAACTACGCCCATAACAACAGCATCGGTAGCCCTGAAATCATCAACCTTTCAGCGATGTACGCGCTCTCTAAAAACACTAAGCTATACGCTGCCTATAACCATGCGACGGACGGCATACCCTCGTCGTACTCCGGCAATAACGATGCTGCAGGCAATAGCAGCTTGACACAAAGCGGTACCTCCGACGCCTTCATGGTAGGCATACAAAAAGGCTTTTGAGTGTGCGTTTGAGGCAATGGCACAGCGCCAGTAATCTCAAGGGCATTGTGCCAACGCATCTATAACAGCAAACTTATCTGCTAAAAGTACATCCGCTTCAAAGCGATCCAGGGCACAACCACTCGCCACAAATCTATCAGCCACAAATACATCTGCTTCAAAGCTATCCGCTGCAATGCTATCCGCCACAAAACTATCCGCTAAACTTCCAGCGCAGTATGCGGCCAGCATCGAGCGGCACCAGGGCTGTATCACCCAGCGTCAACTCGGAAGGAATCACCCATTCATGTTGCTGGAGCGTGCCCTGCGTGGTATTTCTGGGTAGACGATAAAAATCCGCACCAAAAAAACTGGCGAAGCCTTCCAGCTTATCCAATGCAGCCGCCTGTTCGAATACTTCGGCGTATAACTCCATCGCATGCAACGCGGTGTAGCAACCGGCGCAGCCACAGGCATGCTCTTTTAAACCTTTGGGATGAGGCGCTGAGTCGGTGCCGAGAAAGAAACGCGGATTACCCGAAATGGCTGCCGCTACCAATGCCTGTCGATGCGGCTCACGCTTCAGCACCGGCAGGCAGTAGTAGTGCGGCCGTATACCGCCTTGGAAAATCGCATTACGGTTGTACATCAAGTGGTGCGCCGTAATCGTTGCCGCCATATCACCCTCCGCATCACGCACATAATCAGCGGCGTCTTTTGTGGTGATATGCTCGAACACCACTCGCAATGCAGGCAGTGATTTTCTGAGGGGCTGCAGGATGCGATCAATAAACACCGCCTCACGATCGAATATATCAACGCTGTGTTCGGTTACCTCGCCATGAATCAGCAGCGGCAATCCGGTATCTTGCATAGCTTCCAAGGTACGCATGCAGCGCTGTATATCGGTGACGCCGGCATCCGAATTAGTCGTAGCTCCCGCAGGGTAGAGCTTGACACCATGGACGAAACCACTATCGACAGCGCGCCGAATTTCATCCGGCGATGTGTTATCAGTCAGATACAACGTCATTAATGGCTCAAAGCGCATCGTCGCAGGTATCGCCGCAATAATGCGCTCGCGGTAAGCCGCTGCCATCGCTATGGTCACTACCGGTGGCTTCAGGTTCGGCATCACGATCGCACGCGCAAACTGCGCGGCGGTGTGCGGAACAACATCTTGCAGGACTATGCCATCACGTAAATGAACATGCCAGTCGTCAGGGCGGGTCAGGGTTAAGGTGATCGGTCTGGTCATGTCTGGTTTCAATGATAGATGTACACTGATTCTACCGGAGCGCTGGTTTGCCGATCAGTTGATCGATCACTTCACAAAGCAGCGCTCAAGGGCGCGCGGCCGCGAGTATCGGCGTTGTTGGTGCTTGGTGCTCTTCGCTGCCACGCGCCTGCTGCCGCTCCCACATGTCGGCGTACATACCGCGCGCTGCTAATAATTCGGCATGCGTACCCCGCTCTACAATTCGACCCTGCGACATCACAAGAATTTGTTGCGCATCGGCGATGGTAGATAAACGGTGGGCGATCACGAGCGTTGTGCGGTTCCGGGCAATGTCTTTTAATTGCTTTTGTATTGCCTGCTCTGCCTGAGAATCTAGCGCCGATGTCGCTTCATCAAACACCAAAATCTTCGGGTTTTTGAGTAAGGTGCGTGCGATGGCGACGCGCTGCTTCTCTCCGCCTGATAGCTTCAAGCCACGCTCGCCGACCATAGTCTGGTAGCCATCGGGCAGGCTCAATATAAAGTCATGAATGTACGCCGCCCGGGCAGCTGCTTCAATCTCGGCTTGTTCAGCACCCGGCTTGCCATACGCAATGTTGTAGGCAATCGTGTCGTTGAATAGCACGGTGTCCTGCGGGACGATACCAATCGCTTGCCTGAGCGACGACTGTGTAACCTCACGAATATCTTGGCCATCGATCAGAATACCGCCGCGATCAACATCATAAAATCGGAATAGCAATCGCGCGAGTGTCGATTTCCCGGAGCCGCTATGCCCGACCACTGCGGTGGTGGTACCTGCGGCCACGTGAAAGTCAACGTCAAACAAAATCTGCCGCTTTGCCTCATAGCTGAAGTCGACATGCTGAAACTGCAGCTCAGCACGATCCACTTGCAGCGCAGCTGCTGTGGGCGAATCGGCTACCTCGCGATTTTCATCGAGCAGGGCGAACATTCGCTCGATATCTGCCAGACTCTGTTTCAACTCGCGGTAAATCACGCCCAGAAAATTAAGCGGAATATAAAGCTGAATCATGAACGCATTGACCAAGACCAGGTCGCCCAGAGTCATGGTTCCGGCAATGACCCCCAATGTCGCACGCCACAAAATGAGTGTGACTGCGGTAGCGATAATGAGTGATTGGCCGGTATTCAGTAGTGATAATGAGTTTTGAGACTGCACCGCTGCTCGTTCGAAGCGCTGCAGACCTTCATCGTAGCGCCGCGCTTCATACTCTTCATTACCAAAATATTTGACCGTCTCATAGTTGAGCAAAGAGTCAATCGCACGCACATTGGCTTTTGAATCCAGGTCATTCATGGTGCGCCGAAAATGCGTGCGCCACTCAGTGACTACAACCGTGAAGACAATGTAAATGCTTAAGGCGGTAATCGTGATGACAGAAAACCATACGTCGTACTGTAACGACAGATAAGCCAGCACCAGCGAAATCTCAACCAGGGTCGGCAGTATCGAAAACAGTGTGTACGAAATGAGTGTCGAGATACCGCGTGTGCCGCGCTCGATATCACGCGTAACGCCACCGGTCTGGCGGTTGAGATGAAACCGCAACGACAGTGCATGCAGATGCCGAAACACCTTGAGCGCGATATTGCGCACTGCGCGCTGTGTCACGCGCGCGAAAAAGAATTCACGCAGTTCAGTAAATGCTGTGGTCGACAGCCGCAGAAGGCCATACCCGACCAGTAGCGCCACAGGTAGCACAAGGAGTGCGTTGGCAGATTGCGCAGAAATTGTCAGGCTATCGACGATCTCTTTCAAGACCATGGGTATGCCGACGTTGGCCATTTTTGCCATGACCAGGCAGGCCATGGCGAATACCACGCGCCACTTCCACTCCCAAAGGTAGGGCAGCAAAGTTTTCAGGGTGGCCCAGTCATTGCGGGTGGACTGGTTTGCTGGTGCGATAGATTGACTAAATGAGCGATGCTGCATCAGGGTTGGCCACGGGCGGTGGCTCGGTTATGCTGGGTCTGCTTGACTGGAGCTCGCTTCAGGTTATCGAGTCGCGTAATTCTCGGCGCAATATTTTGCCAACATTTGTTTTCGGTAAATCGCTGCGAAACTCGATCTGTTTGGGCCGTTTATACGCAGTTAATTGCGTCTGACAAAACGCCATAATTTGGTCAGCCGTAAGCGACGCATCGCGCTTGACCACAAATAATTTCACCGCCTCGCCCGTTTGCTCATCAGGCACACCAATCACTGCGCATTCCAACACACCGGGATGCATGGCGACAATGCCTTCCACCTCATTCGGGTAGACGTTAAAACCACTCACCAAAACCATGTCTTTCTTGCGATCGACAATGGTGACATAGCCATGCTCGTCCATGATGCCGATATCGCCCGACCGAAAATACCCTTCGCGGGTCATGACACGCGCCGTCTCTTCCGGCTTTTCCCAATACCCTTCCATCACTTGCGGACCACGAATCGCAATCTCACCGGGCTGCCCCATGGGTAGCTCGTTACCGGCGTCATCAAGGATAGCGATATCTGTCGAGGGTATGGGCAAGCCAATTGTTCCGGTAAATTCATCCGCATCAGCAGGATTAGCGGTAGCCACCGGCGCCGTCTCGGACAAACCATAGCCCTCGATAATGCTTTTGCCTGTGACGGCACGCCAGCGATCATTCACCGCTTTTTGCACAGCCATACCGCCGCCATTGCAAAGCTTTAATGAGGAAAAATCCAGTTTCACAAATTCCGGGTTATTCAGTAAGGCGTTATACAAGGTATTGACCGCGGGCAGCATATTAAAACGATGCTTGCTAAGCTCTTTCACCAGGCCGGGTATATCCCGCGGATTCGGGATCAGGATATTCATGCCACCGACACGCGTACCCATCAGGCAGCATACTGTCAGCGCGAAGATATGGTAGAGCGGTAATGCACAGACGAATATCAATGACTCTACTTTCGGCGGCTTATCCATCGCCGGCTGTAACCAAGCCTCATTTTGCAGTAAGTTGGCAATCACGTTGCGATGACTCAGCATCGCGCCCTTGGATAAACCCGTGGTGCCGCCGGTGTACTGCAGAAAGGCGATATCGTCATGACCCAGTGATACCGGCTGCAGGCGCATCGAAGCGCCCTCGCGCAGGGCAGCGGTAAATCGCACCGCACCCGGCAACGAGAAATCCGGCACCATTTTTTTCACGTTACGCACAACAAAGTTCACCAACATGCCTTTGGCGGCGCCCAGCATTTCACCCATGCTGGCCAGCACCACCGTCTTGACACGGGTTCGTGCAATGACTTTTTCGAGCGTATGTGCGAAGTTTTCCAGAATAATGATCGCTTCGGCACCCGAGTCATTTAGCTGATGCTCCAACTCGCGCGGTGTGTAAAGCGGATTGACATTCACCACAATATAGCCAGCGCGCAGCACAGCAGCGAGCGCGATCGGGTACTGCAGCACATTCGGCATCATGATCGCCACTCTGGCGCCGCGCTGCCAACCCTGCGACTGCAGCCACGCACCCAGCTGCTTCGAAAGGCTGTCGACCTCGGCATAGGTGATGAACTTGCCCATACAGGCATAGGCTTTACGGCTGGCGTATTGCGTAAAGGCCTCGTCCATTAGCTGCACTAATGAACGGTAGCGGGTGTAATCGATCTCAGGTGGTACGCCCGCGGGGTAGGAACGAATCCAGATTTTCTCCATAAGCCACCCTGATTTTCTTGTTAATCGGTCAGGTATTCAGCGCCGGATGCCCGGGATTGACGGTGCGGGAATAATCACCATCAATCATTTTGCTGTTGATTGCGCCGATCGTAGCTGAATATTGCAAGCTTGTCTGCTTGATCTCTGTATCAATCGGGCGATGCCGCCGGGGTATTGGCTTTTTCTACATCGACCAATACATCATAAAAAGTGGGGGCACGGCCCATATCGGTGAGCCGCTGGTTGGTAAGCTCATTGGCATTTTTTTGGTCGGGCGCGAGTTTTTTCCACCAAATGGATGGGGCCACGACCAAGCCTTGGCGTGCTGCGTCAGTCACACGGGCCTTGAATTGCATCACACCGCGCTGATTAAATGCGCGGACCAGATCACCGTTGTGGATACCGCGTGAGCGAGCATCCATCGGATTTATCTCCAGATGCGGCTCGCCTTCGGTATCACGCAAACTTTTAACATTAACAAAACTGGTGTTCAGAAAATTTCTCTGCGGCGGCGAGATCATGGCCAAGGGGTAGGTCGCCGCCAATTCAGGCGCAGACACCGCAGACTCATAAGGCGCGATGTAGCTGGGTAATGGGTCCAAACCATCCTGCTGCATTTTTTCCGAATAGAACTCGCACTTGCCGGATGGGGTTGGGAAACCTCCTTGGGCAAACGGTGCAGGTGGCATAGTCAGCTTGATCCATCCGGCCTGTTTGACGCGCGACCAGTCATAATCAGGCGCAGTGTCGCTATCCGGGTTGAATGCTTGGGCGGCAAGGTCATCATCGGTATCGGCAAAGCAAGGGTCGGTGTATCCCATGCGCGCGGCGAGTAATCGAAAAATCTCGCTGTTCGGCTTCGACTCGCCCAGTGGCGCGAGCGCCGCATTGTTGGCCACAATGTACAGGTGCCCGTAAGTCGCGTGCACATCAACATGCTCTAGCTGGGTTGTCGCGGGCAGCACGATATCTGCGTAATCAGCAGTATCTGTTTTGAAGTGTTCGAGCACAACCGTGAACAGATCTTCACGCGCGAACCCTTCTGCAACCTTGGCGGATTGCGGCGCCACTGCAACCGGATTGGCGTTATACACAATCACCGTCGATATTTGCGGCCCAAACGCCTCCGAGCTGGGACGTAACAGATCATCGCCGATGGTGCTCATGTTGATGGTACGCGGCGGGCGCGCCGAGTCTACCGGCATGATATCGGGGCGCTCGAGTAACGCTTGCTGCTTGGGGAAGCTATCGCCTGAGGAGAGCAGCACACCACCGGCCGCGTGTCGCCATGCACCCACCAGCGCTGGCAGGCAGGTGATATTGCGAACCGCCATACCGCCGCCGTGGCAGCGCTGCACGCCGTAGTTGAGCCGGATCGCAACCGGCTCTCCTTGTTGCGCTGTCTTGCCATAGAGCTGCGCCAGTAGCTCGACCTGATCGACAGCAATACCGCAGATACGCGCCACACGATCCGGGTCCCACTCAGCGACGCGCTGTTTCAGCTGCTCAAAGCCGAGGGTATAGCGCGCAATATAGTCGTGATCAATTAAATCATCACGGATCAGCACATGCATGACACCCAGCGCGAGCGCGCTATCGGTGCCCGGCAACAGCGCAATATGATGCTGACATTTTTCGGCAGTTAACGAACGGTGCGGATCAATCGCAACCAGCACCGCGCCGCGCCGCTTTGCCTCTTGCGCGCGCATCCAAAAATGCAAGTTCGACGCGATCGGGTTACCACCCCAGATAAGAATCAGCTTCGCATGCTCAAACTGCTCGGTGTCGGTGCCTATTTTGGCGCCGATGGTGTAGCGATAACCGACGCTACCCGCAGACGAGCAGATCGTGCGATCAAGCTTGGAGGCACCGAGCCGGTTAAAGAACCGCATCGCCATGGATTCACCTTGCACAACGCCCATGGTGCCCGCATAGCTATACGGCAAAACAGCACGCGAGTCTTTGGCTACCTCGGCCCGTAATCGGTCGGCAATGGTGGCAAGCGCCTGATCCCAGCTAATACGCTCGAACTGCCCGCTACCCTTTGGTCCGGTTCGCCGCATCGGATAAAGCAGCCGCTCGGGATGGTAGGTGCGCTCGAGATAGCGCGACACCTTGGTACACAACACCCCGGCGGTATTAGGGTGATCGGGGTCGCCCCGTATCGCAATCGCCTTATCGCCCTCAACAGTGACCAGCATGGCGCAGGTGTCCGGGCAATCATGCGGACACGCCAAGCGAACAGTATGGGTTGACATAGACTGGCTGGAAATAAGGTTATCGATTGAACAAGCACGGCCGATAGAAGCTGAGGGTAATATTACACATCACTCAACCCCTGACGCTTATTTAACGACTGCCATGAAGCTAATCGACCCCATTCTGCAATTTCACGACGAGCTCAAGCAAATTCGGCGCACTATTCACGCGCATCCCGAGCTGGCGTACGAGGAAACACACACCGCGCAACTGGTTGCGCAGCAATTAGAGGCGTGGGGCATACCCGTGATTCGCGGACTCGGTGGTACCGGCGTGGTGGGCGTCATACGTTCCGGCACATCGTCGCGCGCCGTTGGATTACGCGCCGACATGGATGCACTGCCTTTGCAAGAACATAATCAGTTCGCGCATCGATCGACCGTCGACGGCAAAATGCATGCGTGCGGTCATGATGGCCACACCGCCATGCTGCTAGGTGCTGCGCATTATCTTTCGCAGCATCGCGACTTCGATGGCACGGTATATGTCATCTTCCAGCCGGCAGAAGAAGGGCGTGGTGGTGCGAAAGCGATGATGGATGACGGGCTGTTCGAGCAGTGTCCGATGGAGGCGGTGTTCGGTATGCATAATTGGCCGGGTATGCCAGCCGGCACCATGGGTGTGGTGGCAGGCCCGATGATGGCGTCGTCTAATGAATTCGAGCTGACGATTCACGGCAAGGGATCGCATGCGGCGCAGCCGCACCGTGCGGTTGATCCGGTGATGGTCGCGGTGCAGATCGCGCAAAGCTGGCAAACCATCGTGTCTCGCAACGTCAGCCCGCTAGACTCCGCCGTTTTATCGATTACGCAGATTCACACCGGAAGCGCGACCAATATCGTGCCTGATGCCGCATCGATGATCGGCACGGTGCGTACCTTCACCCTGCCGGTGCTTGATCTGATGGAGCAAAGAATGCGCGAGATTGCTTCTCATACTGCAGCCGCATTTGGCGCCAGCGTTGAGTTTTCGTTTACCAGAAATTATCCGCCGCTGATTAATCACCGGCCAGAGACCGAATTCGCGCTAAGCGTCATGCATGACGTTGTTGGTAGTGATGGCACCAAGCCGGATATTGAACCCACCATGGGCTCTGAGGATTTCGCGTTTATGTTGCTGGAAAAGCCCGGCTGCTATGTATTCATCGGTAATGGCGATGGCACTCACCGCGAAAGCGGTCATGGTCTGGGCCCGTGTAATCTGCACAATCCCAGCTATGACTTCAACGATGATCTGCTGCCGGTCGGCGCCAGTTACTGGGTACAACTGGCCAAGCGTTTCCTCGCGCAAGCGCCGCTGCGTACGACGGCTTGAATTACCCGCCACTGACGCTCGATTAACATCGCCAATGAAACCTGAAGCGTCACGCTGATGGATGCTATCCCACTGTGGGTGCAGATTGTCTCGCTGGTCGCGTTAGTCTGCTCCTCGGCTTTTTTTTCGATCTCGGAAACTGCCTTGATGGCGTTGAACCGGCATCGGATCAAACACCTTGCGCGTCGCGGATCACGACTAGCTCAGACCACGCTGTGGTTGCTGGATCATACCGATCGGATGCTGTCGCTGATCCTGATCGCCAACACCTTGATCAATGCGCTAATCACCGCGCTCGTTACCTCGATTGCTATTTCGGCGTTTGGAAATAATCAAGAAGTCATCACAATTGCGACTGCGATCGTCGCATTTTTCTTGATCGTATTTGCCGAGATTACACCCAAGGTCATCGGCGCCACCTACCCCGAGCGCATTGCATTACCCGCGTCGTATCCTATCAAGGCACTGATTTTTATCGGCAGACCCGCAATCTGGTTTGTGAATCTATTCGTGCGCGGGCTGCTGTCGATGCTACGCATCCCTACTGGCACCGGCGTGCGTGATCTGCGCCTGTCGCCGGACGAGTTACGCTCGATGGTGGTAGAGAGCGGAAACTTCATTCCGGTTAAACATAAAAGTATTTTGCTGAATTTGTTTGATCTTGAACGCGTCACTGTCGAAGATGTGATGACGCCGCGATCGCAAATTGAAGCGCTGAATCTTTCAGTGCCGGTCGAGGAAGTCAAGCATCAGCTAACAACCTGCTACCACAACAAGCTGTTGGTGCACGACGGCGAAATCAACAAGATCGCCGGCATACTGCATGTGCGCAAAGCGATGGCGCTGCTGAATCAGGTTGATGAGCTCACGGTTGATCATTTTCGCGAGCTGTCGACACCGCCTTATTACATCCCGCCAGAGACTGATCTTTTTACGCAGCTACAGTACTTTCAAGAAAATCAAGAGCGGCTGGCCGTGATCGTTGATGAATACGGCGAGGTGCAGGGGCTGGTCACGCTGGACGATATTATCGAAGAGATGGTGGGCGAGTTCACCACCTCAACACCCGGCGCGACCCGTGCTGACCAATTTGATTGGGATAAAAATGGCGAGTGCTTGCTGGAAGGGTCGGTCTCTTTGCGCGACGTGAACAAGCGGCTCAGCCTCGACCTGCCGGTGGATGGTCCAAAAACGCTGAACGGCCTGTTACTTGAACTGCTGCGAGAGATCCCGGAGGCGCCCGTGTGCCTGAAAATCTCGCGCTGTGTGATCGAGATCGTTCAGGTACAAGAGCAAGTAATCAAGATGGTGAAGCTGTACCAGCCTCGCTAGAACAGCGTTGGTTGTGGCGCACCGCGCTGTTGTCAAATTACATCGAAATCGCCGGTACCGAGGTCTGATCGCGGCATGAGGTATTGCTACAGCCACCGATATTCACCCTGAAGCGTATCGCTTCACGCATGATTCGCGCGACTCTCTCGCACATGCATCATGCGCCCTGCTTCTACCCCAGCATCATCTTCATCGTCGGGTTTACCGCGCGCCTTGCTGCAAGCCGGTAAGCTTAGCCAACAGCAGATCGACACGATTCAGCGAACCGCCAGTGAAGAGCGGATACCGTTCATCGACGCCGTCATTCGCGGTGGTGAATTAGACGCCAACAGCATTGCCTTGTTTTGCGCGACGCACTTTGGCTGCCCGCTGCTTGATCTTGGCGCGGTTGATGTGCAGGCGCTACCCAGGCAAGTGATTGATGACCGGCTCATGCAGTCACAGCGCGTCGTGGTGCTTGCCAAGCGCGCCAATAAAGTCTCTGTCGCGATCGCTGATCCTACTCAGACACTGGCACTGGATCAGGTGAAATTTCGCACAGGCTTGTCGGTTGACCCCGTCGTGGTCGCGGTGCCGCAGCTGACCGAGCTGATCTCCAAGCTGTCGCAAAGCGCCGAGCAGAATCTTTCAGAGTTGATCGGTGATGATCTCGATAGCGTGGCGCTGGTTGAGGAGGGTAACCACGCTGACACCGCTGCCAGCGAAATTGATGACGCACCGGTAGTTCGGTTTTTGCAAAAAATTCTGACCGATGCGATCAACATGGGCGCCTCGGATCTGCACTTTGAACCGTTCGAAAAGTTCTACCGGATTCGGTTTCGTATCGATGGCGTACTGCGCGAGATCTCTCAGCCACCGCTGGCGATCAAAGAAAAACTCGCCTCACGTATCAAGGTGATCTCGCGCTTGGATATTTCCGAGAAGCGCGTACCGCAAGACGGTCGCATGAAGCTCTCGGTATCGGGTACCCGCAGCATTGATTTTCGCGTATCGACGCTACCGACCCTGTTCGGTGAAAAAATCGTCATGCGTATTCTGGACGGTAGCCAGGCGCAGCTCGGTATTGACGCCTTAGGCTACGAACCTGACCAGAAAGCGCTGCTGGTCGACGCGATTCAACGACCCTATGGCATGGTGCTGGTCACGGGCCCTACCGGCTCAGGCAAAACAGTGTCGCTTTACACCTGCCTGAATATCTTGAATAAGCCGGGTATCAATATCGCTACCGCTGAGGATCCAGCGGAAATCAATCTGCCGGGGATTAACCAGGTCAACATTAACGACCGCGCAGGGCTGACATTTCCGGTAGCACTACGCGCTTTTCTGCGTCAAGACCCGGATATCGTGATGGTGGGCGAGATCCGTGATCTGGAAACTGCTGATATCGCCATCAAGGCGGCGCAAACCGGCCACATGGTGTTCTCGACGCTGCATACCAATGATGCGCCCTCCACTTTGACCCGGCTGCTGAACATGGGCGTGGCCCCATTCAATATCGCCTCGGCAGTGACATTAATTACGGCGCAGCGGCTGGCGCGACGACTATGCAGCTGCAAGCAACCGGAGCCGATGGCCGTAGATGCGTTTCTCGCTGCCGGCTTCATGGAAAACGATCTTAGTGGCTGGACCCCGTACCGCGCAGTGGGCTGCGAGCGATGCAGCGGTAGTGGCTATAAAGGCCGGGTCGGCGTGTATCAGGTCATGCCAATTTCAGAGGCGATCGAGGCAATCATCCTGGCACAAGGCACGGCTTTGGAGATTGAGGCGCAAGCGAAACGTGAAGGCGTACGAAGCTTGCGTCAGGCCGGGCTGATCAAAGTAAAGCAGGGCTTAACGAGTTTGGATGAAATCTTAGGGTGTACCAATGCCTGAACCCGCAACCAGTATCACGAAAAAATCACGCGTCGTCGAGCACACCTTCAGCTGGCAAGGCCTGGATCGCTTGCAACGAGCAACCAGCGGCGAGATCCGCGCCGATAACGCGCCCGCTGCCAAGCTGCAGCTGCGTCGGCAGGGTATTCAAGTCACCCGCCTGAAGAAAAAAAAGCTGCCAAGGAGCCGCAAGATTAATGAGAAGGATCTGTGCGTGTTCACTCGTCAGCTGGCGACCATGATGAAAGCCGGCGTGCCTTTGCTGCAGTCGTTTGACATCGTAGCGCGCGGGCATGCCAACCCGGCGGTCACCCGGCTACTGCTCGATATACGTGCCGATGTCGAAACCGGCACCAGTTTGTCGCAAGCATTCAAGCGCTACCCGCAGTACTTCGACAAGCTGTTCTGCAACCTGGTCGCCGCCGGAGAGCAAGCCGGTATTCTGGAAGAGCTACTGGCACGACTCGCCACCTACAAAGAAAAAACATTGGCGCTCAAAGGCAAAATCAAATCGGCCTTGTTCTATCCTGCTGCTGTGCTGGCAGTTGCGGTGATCGTGACCGCAGTCATCATGATCTGGGTGGTCCCGTCATTCAAAAGCGTGTTCGAGAGCTTTGGCGCAGAACTACCTCTGCCGACCTTGTTTGTGATCTGGCTCTCTGATCAATTTGTCAGTTATTGGCCGATGGTATTTGGATCGACGATCGTCGGCGGCTTCTTGTTTGTTCGGAGTTGGCGTCGCTCGCCATCAATGCAGGCCGCGACTGATCGGCTTCTGCTCAAGCTACCCGTATTCGGACCCGTCATCAAAAAAGCAGTTATCGCGCGCTGGACGCGTACGCTGGCGACCATGTTCGCAGCCGGTGTGCCATTGGTAGAATCACTCGATTCGGTCGGAGGCGCCTCGGGTAGCGCGGTGTACCATGAGGCGACGCTGCGAATTGCCGCGTCAGTTGCGAGCGGTACCTCGCTCGCGGTCGCCATGCAGCAAGCTCAGGTGTTCCCTCCCATGGCGATGCAGATGGCGGCGATTGGTGAAGAATCCGGTTCGTTGGATGAGATGCTGCGTAAAGTCGCTGAATTTTATGAGAAAGAAGTCGACACCGCGGTGGCATCGTTGTCATCGCTGATGGAGCCAATCATCATGGTGATACTGGGCGGTTTGATAGGGGGATTAGTGATCGCGATGTACCTGCCTATTTTTAAACTGGGAACGGTAGTCTGATGAAAGCACTGCTCATGGCGCTTGTGGATGCGCCTCCTGGTATTGCATTGACCACCTTATGCTGGATGCTGATCGGCCTGATCGTCGGTAGCTTTCTGAATGTTGTGATTCATCGTATTCCAGTGATGTTGCAGCGTGAGACGGATAACTTCATTGCGATCGAACGCGATGAGCCGGCGCCGCATGAGGGTCATTACAGTTTGCTGTTTCCACGCTCGGCGTGTCCGGCTTGTGGGCATGGTCTGAGCGTGCTCGACAACATTCCGCTGCTCAGTTGGGTCTGGTTGCGCGGTCGCTGCCGCTACTGCCGAGCGCCGATCTCTGCGCGCTACCCACTGGTTGAATTGCTCAGCGCTTTATTGTCGGGTTGGGTCATCTGGCGCCTGGGTAGTGATGTCAACGGTCTTGCCGCGCTACTGCTGGTCTGGATTCTGCTGGCACTTGCCTTCATCGATCTGGATACGCAGTTTCTTCCCGACAACCTCACCTTGCCGCTGCTGTGGGTTGGATTGTTATTCAATATCAGTGCGATCTTCACCCCGCTCACCGACGCAGTTCTTGGCGCTGCAGCGGGTTACCTGGTGCTGTGGTTGGTGTACTGGGGCTATCGCTTGGTCACGGGTAAAGAAGGCATGGGCTACGGCGACTTCAAGCTGCTTGCCGCATTGGGTGCTTGGCTGGGTTGGATGATGTTGCCACTGATCGTGCTGCTGTCGTCGGCAGTCGGTGCGGTCGTGGGTGTGCTGCTGATACTGCTGCGCGGGCATCAGCGTGACAAGCCGATTCCGTTTGGTCCTTTTCTCGCGCTCGCGGGCGTGGTCGCCCTGCTGTACGGTCAACACATCATAGATCTTTGGTTGAGCGTGAGTTGATCATGAAACCGCCTGCGTTTTCGGTTGGCCTCACCGGAGGCATCGGCAGCGGCAAGTCGCTGGTGGCAGACCTGTTCGCCGCTCGCGGCGCTGCGGTCATCGACACCGATCAGATTGCGCATCAACTCACCGCGCCGGGTGGCTTGGCGATCGCGCCGATTCGGCATACGTTTGGCGATGCATTTTTAACAACCGATGGCGCACTTGACCGCGCGCGCATGCGTGAGCATGTGTTTGCCGATGCTGCGGCGCGGCAGCAACTTGAAAAAATCCTGCATCCCTTGATTGCGCAGCAGACCGAGGCCGCTGCGCGCAGCAGCGCGGGCGCCTACTTGCTATTCGTGGTGCCTTTGCTTGTCGAATCAGGGCGTTGGGTTGATCGGGTCGACCGGGTGCTGGTGGTCGATTGCCCGGAGGCGATGCAGATAGCGCGAGTGCAAGCGCGTAATCAGTTTTCAGTTGCACAAGTCGAGGCCATTATGGCGACGCAGGTGCGGCGCAGCGAAAGGCTGGCGGTGGCGGATGACGTGATTGTTAATGAGGGCTCGCCGGAGGCCGCCGCCGCCGCGGTCGAGCGGTTGCACCACGCGTATCTCGCGCTGGCCGCAAAAAAACAGGCGGGAGGTTTGTAATTTCCGGCGGCTTCGGTCAGAATCTGTGAAAATTTTTCTGGCTTATTCTCGGGGAACCCTTGACCGTCTACGAATACCCTTTCAACGAGCGTATTCGCACGCTACTTCGGCTGGAAGACCTGTACGATAAGTTCAGTTTCTTCATTCAGCACGATCACGCTTTGCAGCATCATGTCGCGCTGGCGACCATCTATGAGATGCTGGAGGTCTCCGGTCGCGCTGACTTGAAATCCGATCTGCTGCAAGAGCTTGAACGTCAGAAGCAGACGCTGCTGGGTTTCAAAACGAATCCGAATGTCGAGACATCGCGGCTGGACGCGATTTTGGCGGATATTGAAAAAACCAGCGCTGCGCTACTCGGTATGCAAGGTAGAACGGGTCAGCATATTCGGGATAATGAGTGGCTGATGAGTATTCGCGGCCGTACGATTATTCCGGGCGGCGCTTGCGAATTTGATCTTCCGTCTTATCACGCTTGGCAATCGCAACCAGCCGAGCAACGTCGTAGCGATATCATGGGCTGGTTCGGCCCGCTCGAGCCTTTGTTTTCGGCGATTAATATCGTGCTGCGGCTGCTGCGTGAATCAGGCCGAGCCACACAAATTGTGGCGATTGCGGGCAGCTTTCAGCAAATGCTGCAAGGTCGGACTTATCAGATGCTTCGCGTGCATCTCGATGAAAAGCTCGGCGCTATTCCCGAAATCTCGGCCAATAAATACGTGCTGTGGATACGCTTCACCACGCAAGGCGGTGATATGAAGCCTAGACCCTTCGAAGGCGACGTACCCTTTGATCTCACCTTGTGTAATTTTTGATAGCCCAAGGCTGTGATGGTCGCTGTCGTTGATTGTCCTACCTGCAGCGCCAAAGTCGAGTGGCGCGAGGAAAACGCGTATCGCCCTTTTTGCTCGGCACGCTGCAAGCACATTGATTTAGGGGCGTGGGCAGAAGAAAAATACAAAATCCCGGGCGCGCCGCCGGAAGAAGAACAAGACCTTGAAGGGCCTCCACACTAAGCTGCTTTAGCGTTTGGTGCTGCTCTATTCCGAGGCGCTGTCGCCCTGCGCTATTCCTTAGCGCTATTCCTTAGCGCTACTCAGCGCTATGACTCATTGCCATTACTCGGCGCTAGTACTCAGCGTTACTTCTTAGCGCTATTGTCTGCAAACCGCAGCTGATCCAACCATACCAGCAAGGGAACCGTTGCCGGCAGAATCGGCTCAAGTTGCATTTGCCCTTGCCAGGCCAGCTGCTGCCCTTCCAGCGCACGCGGCTCGCCTTGCCATTCACGACTGATAAAAAAATGCAGCCGGACATGCGCATGCGGATACACATGCTCAACACCACACCACGGCTCCGCAGAGAGAATTCGCACGCCGATCTCTTCCGCAAATTCACGCTTCAGCGCGTCGAGTACCGCCTCACCTGTTTCGACTTTACCACCCGGGAATTCCCAGTAACCTGCATACGGTTTGCCATCGGGACGAGAGCCGAGCAGCACGTCACCATTCGGCTTCAGCAAAATACCCACTGCAACATCAATCGGCGTTGTGTCGGTCATAAGTTATTTTAGCGTTCGTGATAAACGGCTCTCGTGATAAACGATTCGTCTGCGTCGCGTCTGGCGATGACACACCATCGTACCTGTTGATGACACGCCGTCGCGCCTGGTGATGACATACCATCGCACCTGCTAATGACATGCCATCGCTTATTGGCAATGACACACCCTACGTTGTGGCCATTGATGTGCAACTACGCCGAATGCTTACCCGCCCAGTCGCGCGCGAACTGCCACGCCACCCGGCCAGAACGCGAGCCTCGTTGCAGCGCCCAGCGCAAGGCCTCGGGCTCGGCTTGTGCCCAATCCGCGTCGGGCACACCAAAATGCTTTAGCCAGTGACGCACGATGTCGAGATAATCATCCTGCCGGAACGGGTAGAACGACAACCACACACCAAAACGCTCTGAGAGCGAAATCTTTTCTTCAACAGTTTCGCCCGGATGCAGATCGCCATCGTCGACATGACGATATGTCTCATTGTCAGAAAATTTTTCCGGCAGCAGATGCCGACGATTAGACGTGGCGTAGATCAGCACATTCTCCGACGATGCAGAGACGCTACCGTCGAGTACTACCTTCAAAGCCTTGTAGCCACCCTCGCCTTCTTCAAACGACAGATCATCACAAAAAATCACAAAGCGCTCGGGCCGCTCAGCGATCAGGTCAACGATGTCGGGTAGATCAATCAGATGCGCCTTGTCGACTTCAATCAGTCGCAAGCCTTGTGGCGCAAACTGTGCGAGGCACGCTTTAATCAGCGACGATTTACCCGTACCGCGCGCACCGGTGAGCAAGACATTATTCGCCGGCTTGCCCGCGACGAACTGCTGCGTGTTTTGCTCGATCGCCTGCTTTTGCGGGGTGATGTTGTGCAGATCGTCGAATCGAATCTCGGATACGAGTTTCACCGGCTGCAGATAACCCCGCCCGTCACGCGGCACCCGCCAGCGGAATGCGTGCGACGCCTGCCAATCGATCTGTGGCGCAGGCGCGGGAAGCAGCGGCTCAAGTCGCGCCAGTACCGCTTCAGCGCGCTGTAGGAGTTGTTCGAGTTCTTTCATTTTTAGAGATAGGTGAGCCCAACACTGGAGGCAGCATTTTGACAGACTCAACCAAACTCTCTATCAAAATGCCGCTGGCTAGGCGGGGGCGCCGAAGGCAGTACGTGACGTACGACGAGGCGAGCCCAACAACGCCAGAGGTATTTTGAGAGGGAGTTTAAGAGCGGTAGTCGGCGTTGATGCTTACATAGTCATGCGACAAATCACACGTCCACACTGTCGCCGAAGCATCACCCCGCCCTAGCGTCACCTTCACCGTAATCTCGGACTGCTTCATCACACGCTGGCCATCGGCTTCTTGATAGTCCGGATGACGGCCACCGTGCTTGGCGACCCATACGTCATCCAAATACAAACCAATTTTGCTGACGTCCAGATCATCAACGCCTGCATAGCCTATCGCGGCCAGAATACGGCCCAAATTGGGATCTGAGGCGAAGAACGCAGTTTTTACCAACGGCGAGTGGCCGATAGCGTACGCAATTTTGCGGCACTCATCATCATTACGCCCTTGTTCGATATGCAGCGTGATGAACTTGGTCGCACCCTCGCCATCACGCACGATCAGTTGCGCTAGTTCCTGTGCCAGCCAGATCACGGCAGCGGTGAGCGCCTGGTATTCATCTGAATCATGCTCGACCACCTCCAACTCACCCGCGCCGGTGGCGATCAGCATGAAGGAATCATTGGTCGAGGTATCGCCGTCAATCGTGATGCAGTTGAAAGAGGCATCAGCGGCCTCTTTCACCATCTGCTCCAGTAATCCTTGCGGCACTTTGGCGTCACAGGCAATGAAGCCCAGCATGGTTGCCATGTTCGGGCGGATCATGCCCGCGCCTTTAGAAATGCCCGTCAGCGTGACTTTTTTACCGGAGATGGTGACGGTACGCGAGGCCGCTTTGGGCAGCGTGTCGGTGGTCATGATCGCTTGCGCCGCGCTGTACCAATTGTTATCTGCCAACCCCGCGATCGCATTCGGTAGCCCGGCAATCACTTTATCCACCGGCAGTGGCTCGAGAATAACGCCGGTTGAAAACGGCAATATCTGCGATGCATCGACGCCCAGTAATTTTCCGAGCGCGTCACAAGTCGCTTGCGCATTCGCCAGCCCCGCCTCGCCGGTACCGGCATTGGCGTTACCCGTGTTCACCACCAATGCGCTGATGGGCTTGCCTGAGGTCTTGGCCTTATCAAGGTGTGCTTTGGCGAGCTGCACCGGCGCAGCACAAAAACGATTGGTTGTGAACACACCGGCTACGGTGGCAGTCGGTGCCAGCTTCATCACCAACAGATCTTTACGATCCGGCTTCTTGATGCCCGCTTCTGCATGACCCAGCGTGATACCGGGAACGGGTTTCAGTTTGCCGGGGGTGATCAAGGGGAAGTTAACGGCCATGTTAGTCCCTGCAATTCCTTTGCGTGGGTATTTCAGTACCTACAAAGATGCTGGATCCCGGCCTGCGCCGGGATGACGTTTTAAAGGCCATCGGCTCAAAAATTGTCATCCCGGCGCTGGCCGCAATCCAGTGTTTGTATTCCCAGGGCTGTCGCCCGTTATCTCAAGCGAGCTTGCCGTGACACTGTTTAAATTTTTTCCCGCTACCGCATGGGCAAGGGTCATTGCGGCCAACCTTGGGCATGGCATTGACGACCGTACCTGCGCCACGTGGATCATCCAGTGAGGGAGGCGCAAGCAAGTCTTCAGCGGAAGCCTCAGGATTGAAATCAGCATGCTGGTAGCTCACATTCTCGAGATGCGGCTGATTCATCTGCTGTTCGGCTGCAGCGATCTCTTCCTGCGACTGTATGCGTACTGTCATGATAGTGCGCACAACATCGTTGCGAACGAGGTCGAGCATTTGCGCAAATAGCTGGAAAGCTTCGCGCTTGTATTCCTGCTTGGGATTTTTCTGGGCATACCCTCGCAAGTGAATGCCCTGTCGCAAATGGTCTAGTGCCGCAAGATGCTCACGCCAGTGAGTATCCATACTCTGCAACATGACACTACGCTCAAAGCCGCTAAATGACTCCACGCTGACCAGATCAATCTTGGCTTGGTAGAGTTGATCGACCTTATCCAGCAGGCGCTGCAATAAATCTTCATCGCTGAGCTCGGGCTCGGCCGCTAGCATGGATTTGGCAGGCAGATCAATTCGCCATTCGCGTGATAGTGCTTCTTGTAGCGCGTCGAGCTCCCACTGCTCTTCCATCGATGCTTCGGGCACATACAGTCTGAATAGATCAGTGAACACGCCCTGGCGCAGAGCGATACTGGTCTCGGTCATCAACTCAGCTTCAAGCAGCTCGTTACGCTGCTGATAAATTACCTTGCGCTGGTCATTGGCGACATCGTCATACTCGAGCAGCTGCTTACGGATATCAAAGTTACGCGCCTCGACTTTACGCTGCGCTGATTCAATTGAGCGCGAAACAATCCCCGCTTCAATCGGCTCATCTTCCGGCATGTTCAAGCGCTCCATGACCGCCCGCACGCGATCACCGGCAAAAATACGCAGCAACGGATCATCAAGCGACAGATAGAAGCGCGACGAACCCGGATCACCCTGGCGACCAGAGCGACCACGCAGCTGGTTATCAATACGGCGCGACTCGTGGCGCTCGGTACCAATGATGTGCAAACCACCGGCATTCACCACCAGATCGTGCAAGGACTGCCACTCATCGCGCAGCTGCTGCGCGCGTGCGGATTTGTCTTCTGCAGAAAGCGACGCATCCGCCTCGATAATTTGAATCTGCTTGTCGACATTACCGCCCAACACGATATCGGTGCCTCGACCGGCCATGTTGGTCGCAATGGTAATCATCTTCGGGCGACCGGCTTGCGCCACGATCTCGGCCTCGCGCGCATGCTGCTTGGCGTTGAGCACGTTGTGCGGCAGCTTTTCTTTTTCCAGCATCGCCGAAATGAGCTCGGAGTTTTCAATCGAGGTAGTACCCACCAGCACCGGCTGGCCGCGCTCGTAACAATCACGAATATCGGCGATCACCGCGCGGTACTTACCCGCGCCGTTCTTGAAGACTTGGTCTTGCCGGTCTTTGCGCTGGCTCGGGCGGTTCGGTGGAATCACCACCGTTTCAAGCCCATAAATTTCCTGGAACTCGAACGCTTCCGTATCGGCAGTACCGGTCATGCCGGCCAACTTGCCGTACATGCGGAAATAATTCTGGAAGGTGATCGAGGCCAGCGTCTGGTTCTCGTTCTGAATTCGCGCGCCTTCTTTCGCCTCGACCGCCTGGTGCAAACCATCCGACCAGCGGCGGCCCTGCATGAGACGACCGGTGAATTCATCGACAATAATCACCTCACCGCTTTGCACTACATAGTGCTGATCCTTGTGATACAGCGTATGCGCGCGCAGTGCCGCATACAGGTGGTGAATGAGCGTGATGTTAGCTGCGTCATACAGCGATGCGCCTTCAGCCAACAAGCCCATCTCGGTCAGAATGCGCTCGGCTTTTTCATGGCCTGCTTCGGTCAGCAGAACCGTGTGTGCTTTTTCATCTTTGGTGTAATCGCCTGGTACCTCGACCACGCCTTTACCATCCGGCGTTTCTTCGCCGATCTGCAGTGTCAGCAGCGGCGGCAAGGCATTCATCTTGTGGTACATCTCGGTGTGATCTTCTGCCTGACCAGAGATGATCAGCGGCGTGCGCGCCTCGTCGACCAGAATCGAATCCACCTCATCGACAATCGCAAACGCCAATCCTCGCTGCACGCGCTCAGTGGGCGCGTACACCATGTTGTCGCGCAAGTAATCAAAGCCGAATTCATTGTTGGTGCCGTAGGTGATATCGGCAGCGTAAGCGGCTTGCTTGACCTCATGCGACGCATGCGACAAGTTGACGCCGGTGGTCAGGCCCAACCAACCGTACAGGGCACCCATCCATTCGGCGTCGCGCTGCGCGAGATAATCATTGACGGTGACCACATGCACGCCGTTGCCGGTGAGCGCGTTGAGGTAGGCGGGCAGCGTTGCCATCAGCGTCTTGCCCTCACCGGTGCCCATCTCAGCGATCTTGCCTTGATGAAGCACCATGCCACCGATCAGCTGCACGTCAAAATGCCGCATCTTCAGCACCCGTCGCGAGGCCTCGCGGCAGACCGCAAACGCTTCAACCAGCACATCATCAACGCTTGCCCCGCCAGCCAGCTTGTCTTTTAACTCCGGGGTTTTCGCTTGCAGCGCTTCATCGCTCAATTGCTCCAGCGCGGGCTCAAGCGCGTTAATCGCGCGTACCGATTTCTGCAATTGCTTGAGCAGCCGCTGGTTGCGGCTACCGAAAATCTTGGTGAGTAGGGACATGCCGAGGCTAAAAAAAACAGGACCGCGCGCCTTCGCTGGCGCAAGTCGAAGCTGCGATTTTAGCATGCAGCCCCTTGTTAACCGACTGACATCACTGTTCCGTGAAGGCCTGTGCTAAGGTTGCCGTATGGCCAAATCAGCAAGCAATTTCACTCCGGCGAAGCGCCCGGAAGTTCGCCCGACAGCGCGCGATCCGCTGGCCTACCTGCGCTCGGACGATACGCTGGCCGCCTTGCTGCCGACCGCGCAACAAGTGGCCGAGCTACAAGCCGCATGTGAAACCCTGTTGCCCACGCTATTTGGTCGCTGCCAAGTGCTGCACCTGCGGCAAGGCATACTCACTATCGCCGCGCCAAATGCGGCACTGGCGACGCGGCTGCGGCAAATTCAGCCGAAGTTGCAGCAAGACTTGCAAGGCAGGGGCTGGGATGTCGAGCAAATACGAATGAAGATTCAGCTGATGTCGGCTGAGCCCGCGCCAGTCCCGCCGGGTGAGCCTCGTGAACTATCCAGCAGCGCGCTGTCATCGTTTGCCGCGTTGGCCAGCGAGATTGAAGATAGCCCGTTACGCGACGCGGTTCAGGCATTACTCAGGCGCCGCAACAAAGCGTAGCGGCATTACCGTTGTTAGACCGGCGCCCACTCCTGCTCGAGCTGCGTCGAGTACGCCGCAGGCGCAGTGGCGGCGGTAGGGAAGCTGGTGATCTCGTAGGCATCTGCGTCATCCAGCAGCGCACGAAGCAGTTTATTGTTGAGACCGTGCCCTGACTTGTGCGCGGTATAGCTGGCAAGCAGCGGGTGGCCTGCCAGATACAGATCACCCATTGCGTCGAGTATCTTGTGCCGCACGAACTCATTGCGATAACGTAGACCGCCGCTATTCAGAATACGAAACTCATCCATCACGATAGCGTTTTCAAGCGAACCGCCACGCGCCAAGCCCATACCGCGCAAGGTCTCGACATCCTGCATAAAACCGAAGGTGCGGGCGCGCGCCACTTCTTGAATGTATGAGGCGACATCAAGATCAACCTCAGCGGTTTGGCCTGATCCATCAACCGCAGGGTGATTGAACTCGATAAAAAATTTCAGTCTGAAACCATGCCATGGCTCGAGCCGCGCCCACTTCTCTTGAGCGCCCTCACCCTCGCGGACCTCGATGGTTTTTTTAACGCGGATAAATCGCTTGGCTGAGCCAAGCTCTGCACAGCCCGCTTGCTGCAGCAAAAATACAAACGACGCCGCAGAACCATCCATGATCGGAATTTCTTCGGCATTGAGCTCGACGATCAGGTTGTCGATACCAAGACCCGCGCAGGCCGAGAGTAAATGCTCAACCGTCGATACTCGTACACCGTTTTTTTCAAGCACCGAGGCCATCCGCGTGTCACCAATACCGTTGGCGGTGGCAGGAAGCTCAACGACCGGATCAACATCCACACGGCGAAACACGATCCCGTGATCAGGCCCTGCAGGACGCAGGGTGAGCGTAACGCGGGTACCGCAATGCAGACCAACGCCTGTGGTCGATACGGTTTCGCGAACGGTGCGCTGCTTGATCATGCTGGTATCAGCCACCGGGACTGCGACATGAACTGATCGTCACACCTTAAACGATGGGAATTGTTCATACGCAGTCGCAGTGGCCTGAGGATCAAATCTGGCCGAGTAGGGTTTCAGCGTTTGATACTTCAAACTTGCCAGCAGCTTCGAGGTTGAGTTGCGTGACCACGCCGTCTTTCACCAGCATCGAGTAGCGCTGCGAGCGAATCCCCATGCCAAAGCCTTTCAGATCAAACTCCAGACCCAGCGCTTTGGTGAAATCAGCGTTACCGTCTGCCATCATGCGCACCACACCCGTCGCCTCTTGATCGCGGCCCCAGGCACCCATCACAAAGGCATCGTTCACCGAGATACACCAGATCTCGTCGACACCTTTGGCGTGTAACTCTTTGGCATGCTTGATGTAGCCGGGCACGTGCTGTGCAGAGCAAGTCGGCGTGAAGGCCCCGGGCAAACCGAAGATGGCAATTGTCTTGCCTTTGACCAGCGTGGCGACGTCAAAGGTGTTCGGGCCGAGTGTGCAGCCCTCGGTTTCGGTTTCAATGAATTCAGCAAGCTTGCCGTCTGGCAGACGGTCTCCGATTTTGATACTCATGGTGGTCCTTTGGGTAGTGGGAGGTAAAGTTCAGATTCTGGATCCCGGCCTGCGCCGGGATGATGTGATCGAAGGTCGGTGGCTCTCGAAAGTCATGCCTGCGCTGCTACCCAGCGTCTTGGCGTTCGATCCATCCCCGCTTGACAAACGGGCAGGGCAAAGTATGCCCTGCCCGCCAATTTCCTGCAGGCGCGAAACCGTCCTTAGTCGGCTTGCCGGCGCAGGAATGCCGGTATGTCGTAGGTCTCAGTGCCGTTACGCTCCATCGCCCGCACTGTCTCGGAGGCATGCTCGCGCCGCCACACCGCTGGCGTGCGAATCGGCTCGAAGGTCTGGTTGGCACCAGGAACTGCGTCCGAGGCCGCAACTGCCGGCGCCGCATCATAGGTACCGGTGCGAGCAACCGGTGTTGATACCAGTTGCGGGCGACGCGCCCGGCCCAGTCCAGTGGCAACCACCGTCACACGCACCTCATCACCCATGCCATCGTCATAGGCGATGCCCTGCGCGATGGACGCATCCGGCGCTGCGAAAGCACGCACGGTTTCCATGACCTGCTTGATTTCCTTGCCCTTCAGCGAGCGGCTGGCCGTGACATTCACCAGCACACCACGCGCACCGGACAGATCAATACCATCCAGCAGCGGTGATGCAACCGCCTGCTCCGCCGCGAGACGCGCACGATCAAGACCGGAAGCCACGGCAGTACCCATCATCGCCTTACCTTGCTCGGCCATGATGGTCTTCACATCATTGAAGTCAACGTTAATATGACCCGGCACATTGATGATCTCGGCGATACCGGCCACCGCATTGTTCAGCACATCGTCGGCGTGACCCAGCCACTCGAGCATGCTGTCATCTTCGTAAATCTCTTCCAGCTTTTCATTGAGGATAACGATCAGCGAATCAACATGCTTGCCGAGTTCTTCCAGACCTTCGTTTGCGATGTCCATGCACTTCTGGCCTTCGTGACTGAAAGGCTTGGAGACCACTGCAACGGTTAATGCGCCGAGCTGCTTGGCGACCTCGGCCACGATTGGCGCCGCGCCGGTCCCGGTACCACCGCCCATGCCCGCCGCGATGAAGACCATGTGCGCGCCACGTAAAGAATCTTCGATGCGATCGCGCGTCTCTTCAGCGAGCTGGCGCCCCACCGCCGGCTTCATACCAGCGCCGAGACCAGACTCACCGATCTGAATCACGTTATGCGCTTTGGATTGCGTCAAGGCCTGTGCGTCGGTGTTGGCAACGATGAACTCAACGCCTGACACGCCCTTGTTGATCATGTGCTGCACGGCATTTCCACCGGCACCACCGACACCGACCACCTTGATGATCGTCCCTTTCGTGTTTTCCAGCATATCGATTTCCATAGTGACTCCCTTGGGTGAAGCAGTTTTCAGTCGTTAGCCATCACGCGATGTGACAGCTAGCCACTGACAACTGCGGTTGAAACATTAAAAATTTCCGAGAAACCATTCCTTCATTCGCTGCCATACCGCAGTGGCTGAGCCACCTTGACGCACAATCACCTGCCCACGCAAATACTGCCGCTTGGCTTCATCCAACAAACCGAGCACGGTGGAGTAACGCGGACTCTTCACCACGTCCGCCAACTGCCCTTCGTAAACAGCGGTACCTACACGCGCTGGCTTGAGAAAAATATCTTCTGCCAGCTCGCACATACCCGGCATTAACGCGCTGCCGCCGGTCAAGACTACGCCCGATGACAGTACTTCTTCAAAACCGGATTCGCGCACGACTTGATGGACCAACGAAAATAATTCTTCAACCCGCGGCTCGATCACTGCAGCGAGTGCGGCCTTGGATAAGGTACGGGCACCACGATCGCCCAAACCGGGCACGTCGAACACATCCGTAGGATCGGCCAGCAACTGCTTGGCAATACCGTAGCGCACCTTGATCTCTTCAGCTTCAGCAGTTGGCGTACGCAGCGCCATAGCGATATCGTTGGTGATCTGGTCACCAGCGATCGGAATCACGGCGGTGTGACGGATCGCGCCTTCGGTGAAGATGGCAATATCGGTGGTGCCACCGCCAATATCGATCAGCACGACGCCGAGTTCTTTTTCATCAGCGGTGAGCACTGCATCAGCCGACGCCATCGGCTGCAAAATCAGGTCGGTCACTTCAAGACCGCAGCGGCGCACACACTTGACGATGTTCTGTACGGCCGACACCGCGCCAGTGACGATGTGCACCTTCACCTCAAGCCGGATGCCGCTCATGCCAATCGGCTCACGCACATCTTCCTGATTATCGACAATGAACTCTTGCGGTACGGTGTGCAGCAACTGCTGATCGGTGGGAATGTTCACCGCCTTGGCGGTTTCAATCACCCGCGCCACATCAGCGGCGCTGACTTCCTTGTCTTTGATGGCGACCATACCGCTGGAGTTGAAGCTGCGGATATGGCTACCAGCGATACCGGTCCAGACATTACGGACCTGGCAATCTGCCATCAACTCAGCCTCTTCCAGCGCGCGCTGAATAGATTCGACGGTGGCCTCAATATTCACCACTACGCCTTTCTTCAGGCCTTTGGATTCGCTCTGACCCAAGCCAATGATCTCGTGCCGCCCGCTCGGCAACACCTCGGCGACCACCGCGACCACCTTTGACGTACCGATGTCGAGTCCGACGATCAGATTTTTTGCGTCTTTTGCCATACGTTATTTATGTACTGTCTCATTAAGTTGTACTGTCATCGCCGATCGGCCGTGGCCTGTGCTCATGTCGTACCCTCGCGCGCACTGCTGCTACCTGCCTGCGCTCTGCGCTTGAGCGCAAGTCCATTCGGATAGCGCATATCAATACTTTCAATACGCCCGGGTAGCGCCGACGCTAATCTTGGATAAACACTGACCAGCCTATCGACGCGCGCTTTCAGTGCAGCACGATCATTGGCACGCCCCAGATTCAGCACGATGCCGTTGTCCAGCCGCGCGCTCCACGCATAGCGCTTGGAAAGTGACAGCGCACGCGGCGCGAGCTTGACGGGCGCCAGCCACTCACGCAAATCAAACATGCGCTGGGCGACTTCGCGTGCACTTTCATCCGGACCATCGAGCGCAGGTAATTTGCCCTCCTGCTCAGCTTCATCCAGATTGGCGGTAAATAAAACACCATCGACGGATATCAGACGCCCTTGTTCACCCCAGGTACCCAAGGCCACAAACTCATCGATGGTGACGACTAATTTATTCGGCCACTCGCGCCGTACCGAGGCATGCTGCACCCAAGGCACCGTTTCAAATGCCGTGCGCGCTGCCGTCAGATCCATGCTGAAAAAATTACCGCGCAAACGCTGCACGGCCGTGCTACGCACCGTAGATTCATCCACATAACGCAGCGGCTTACCGGATACTGCACGTACATGAATCTCGGTTAATGCAAAGAATGGCAAGCGCGCCGTCCATCGATAGCCGGCATACATCAGCGCGAGCACCAGCACACCCAGCATCATGCGGGTGAGTGTGTTAAGCGTTCTGATGTCATTCCACATACATCAACCTCAATGCGGCTTCCAGTCAGCAGACACTTGCAGATCAAGCGCTGCCGTTCGTAAAATTTCGACACACAACTGCTCATACGGCAACCCAGCCACCGCCGCTGACATCGGCACCAATGAGTGGCTGGTCATACCGGGTGAGGTATTTATTTCGAGCAGGTAGGGTTGCTGATCCGTCGCGCGCACCATCACATCGGCACGCGCCCAGCCGCGGCAACCCAAGCTGCGATAAGACGCTAATGCCAACTGCTGTACCTGCTTCTCGAGTTCCGGCGATAAGCCGCTTGGGCAGAGGTATTGCGTCTGATCTGAAAAATATTTGTTTTGGTAGTCGTAGTTCGCATCCGGCGCAATGATGCGAACCACCGGCAAAGCACGCGCGTTATCACCCGAACCGAGTACAGGGCACGTGAGTTCCATACCGCTAATGAACTCTTCCGCCATCACGGCTTTATCAAACTTGGCAGCCAATGCATAAGCTGCGGGTAATTGCGATGGATCGGTTACTTTAGTAAGACCCAGTGTTGAACCCTCATGCGCTGGCTTGACGATGAGCGGCAAGCCGAGCTTTTGCGACACAGCCTGCCAGTCGCTCTGTAAATTCAACATCTCGAATGTTGGCGTTGCCAGACCAAGCTGCAACCAGACGCGCTTGGTCATTGCTTTATCCATGGCAATCGCTGACGCCAAAACACCTGGGCCAGTGTAGGGAAGCCCGAGCTGCTCCAGCGCACCTTGCATGCTGCCGTCTTCACCATAACGACCATGCAACGCGATGAACACACGATCAAATTTTTCAGCAGCGAGCTCACCTAGCGAGCGCTGTGCCGGATCAAAAGTATGCGCATCAATACCCTGCGACTGCAAGGCCTGCAGCACACCCGCGCCGGACATTAATGAAATCTCGCGCTCGGCTGAGCGACCACCAAACAACACGGCTACTTTGCCGAACTCATGAGCGAGTGCGTGACTCATGCCTGCCTCCGCTCGGGAACCGTTTGCGTCAGCTGCTGCAGTTGCGCCGGTACTGCTGAGATTGATCCGGCACCCATGGTCATCACGACATCACCATCGCGCGCCATTTTGAGCAGCACCTCCGGCATATCAGCGATCTCTTCCACAAACACCAACTCGGTCTTGCCTGCGACGCGTAGCGCGTGCGCGAGTGAGCGACCATCGGCGGCGGTGATCGGCTGCTCACCCGCCGCGTAAACTTCAGCCAGTACCAACACATCGACACTGGCCAGTACCCTGACGAAATCTTCAAACAGATCACGCGTACGCGTGTACCGATGCGGCTGGAAAGCCAGCACCAGTCGCTTGCCGGGGAACGCGCCACGTGCGGCAGCAATCGTTGCCGCAGTCTCGACCGGGTGATGGCCATAGTCATCGACCAAGGTAAAGCCGCCACCGTTTGGAAGCGGTAATACGCCGTATTTGGTAAAGCGCCGACCAACACCATTGAACTCTACGAGCGCTTTTTGAATATGCTGATCAGAGATATCCAGCTCGCGCGCAATGGCAATCGCGGCGCAGGCATTCTGCACATTGTGCATGCCGGGCTGGTTCAGTTGTATCGGCAGCGGATCATACTCATCCTGAACTACCGTGAATTCCATGTGACTGTTCACCGCGCGCGCATCAACAGCACGTACATCAGCATCCGCATGGAACCCGTACGTCATGACCATCTTTGAGATGAAAGGCATGATCTCGCGCACATTCGGGTCGTCGACGCAAAGAATCGCAACGCCATAAAACGGCAGGCGATTGGTAAATTCGATGAAGGCCTGCTTCAGCTTGGTAAAGCTGTGGTCATAGGTCTCCATGTGATCGGCATCGATATTGGTGATGACCTCAATCACCGGCGACAAATTCAAAAACGATGCATCGGATTCATCCGCCTCGGCGACGATGAATTCACCGCTACCGAGTTTTGCATTAGCACCTGCGCTATTCAGTCGGCCGCCAATCACAAACGTGGGATCCAGACCGGCCTCGGCCAGAATGCTGGCGACCAGGCTGGTCGTGGTGGTCTTGCCATGGGTACCCGCGATCGCGATACCGCGCTTCAAACGCATTAACTCGGCCAGCATCACGGCGCGTGGCACGATGGGAATATGCTTGGTGCGCGCAGCTCTGACTTCCGGGTTATGCGGAAGGACTGCGGTTGAAGTCACGATCGCGTCCGCGCCCGCGATATTGTCCGGTGCATGGCCGATTTGCACCGTAGCGCCCAACTCGACCAAGCGGCGCGTTGCCGCGTTATGCGACAAATCCGAGCCGGACACGGTGTAGCCAAGGTTCAGCAGCACCTCGGCGATGCCGCTCATGCCTGAACCGCCTATACCGACAAAGTGGATATGTTTAACCTTGTGCTTCATATGTGTCGCTCACTTTGTCGGCCCGGCTTCACCGCACCTAAACGAACGCAGCGCGACCGCGCTGCTCGGCCCACAAAATGAATATGTTTAACCTTGTGTTTCATTACTTTCCTAAATCTTCCAGTACGCCAGCGATGGCATCGTTTGCGTCACGTCGCCCCTGCTGATAAGCATGCTCAGCAAGGTGCAGGCAGCGCTCGCGTGTCATATCGCGCAACAAGTCAGCTAGCGACGCAGCGTTCAATTCTTGCTGCGGCAAATGAATAGCCGCGTCGTTGGTAGCCATCCATTGCGCATTGTTTCGTTGATGTGAGGTGGTTGATACCACTAACGGCACCAATACCGATGCAACCCCAGCTGCACATAATTCAGTCAACGTAATCGCACCTGCACGGCAGATCACCAGGTCGGCTGCTGCGTAACGGCTGGCCATATCGTCGATGAAGTCAACAACTTCGGCATCCACATCTACAGCGGCATAATTTTTTTTCAGTACATCGATGTTTTGCTTACCTGATTGATGCACAACGCGCGGACGGTCCTGCGGTGATAGCAGCGCAAGTGCTGCGGGCACCGTGTCATTCAATACGCGCGCGCCTAAGCTGCCGCCAATCACCAGCACATTCAGCGTGCCACTGCGCTGTTGGTAGCGCTGTGAAGGCGCAGGTAAATGACTAATCTCTTTACGTACAGGGTTACCGGTAATCTGCGACTTGTTCAAAGGCGCATCCGCTGTAGCAAAGCCGAACAGTATTTTTTTGGCGAGCGGAAGCAGCGCTTTATTCGACATCAGCAGTGCCGCATCCGCGTTCATGAGTGCCAAAGGCTTGCCACTCATCGCCGCCATCACACCGCCCGGAACAGTGACATACCCCCCCATGCCAAGCACGACATCCGGCTGACGCGCACGAATAATCGCACCGCACCTGAGAAAGCTAATCAGCATTTTCAGTGCACCTTTGAGTGCGTGCAGAAGGCCCTTGCCGCGGAGTCCGGCAAAGTCGATTGCGTCGAACGTGATGCCACGCGCAGGAATGATGTCAGCTTCCATACCGCGCTGCGTACCCAGCCATGAAACTTGCCAGCCGCGAGCGCGCATGGTGTCGGCAATAGCGAGCCCCGGGAAGATGTGGCCACCGGTTCCCGCGGCCATGATGAGGAGGTGCTTCATACGCGTCCTCCACGCATCATCACACTATTTTGGTTCCGGCCTTGCGCAATAGCGCACTTAACTTCGCTGCGCGAAGTTAGCCTGCACCGAAACCGCGTCGACTGCTGGAGTGCGTTTGCTGTCGTGTTCATACACGGCCTCCGCGCATCATGACGCGGTTTTCATAATCTATTCTTAGTAATACCGCTAAGCCGATGCAGTTAATCGCGATGCCGGAACCACCGTATGACATGAGCGGTAAGGTGAGGCCTTTGGTGGGTAGCAAGCCAAGGTTGACGCCCATGTTGATGAAGACTTGCACGCCTAACCAGATGCCGATGCCTTTGGCGACAAGGCCGGCGCAGAATTTTTCGGTGGCGATGGCTTGGCGGCCGATATCGAAGGCGCGACGAACAATCCAATAGAACGCTGCGGTGACGACTAATACACCGGCAAGGCCGAGTTCTTCGCCAATCACGGCTAACAAGAAATCGGTATGCGCCTCGGGAAGGTAGTGCAGTTTCTCGACGCTACCACCTAGGCCAACACCAAATAATTCACCCCGACCAAAAGCAATCAGCGAATGCGTCAGTTGGAAGGCTTTGCCTAACGCATTATTCGGCGCCCAAGGGTTGAGGTAAGCCACCATACGCTCGTAGCGCCATGGTGAAATCAATACAATCGCGCCGAACACAGCGCTCAGTACACCCAGCATGCCGGCGAACCAGATGATGTTGAAGCCACCCAGAAACAGCACGCCCATCGCAATGCAGACAATCACACCGAAGGCGCCAAGGTCTGGCTGCAGCATCAGAAGGCCACCACATAAGCCAACTGCGACTGCCATCGGGAAAAAGCCTTTTGACAAACTATGCATGTACTGCTGCTTGCGAACCGTGAAGTCAGCGGCGTAAAACACCATCATCAGCTTCATCACTTCCGATGGCTGCATACTGAAACTACCCATGCCGATCCAGCGTTTTGCGCCGTTGACCCCTTTACCGATACCGGGTATCTGCACCAGTGCCAGCAGTACCAAAGCACCAATAAATAGCCATGGCGTCCAACGCTCCCATTGCTCGACACGCACTCTGAAAGCAAGCAACCCGGCAATCAAGCCAAAGGCAATAAAGCCTGCTTGTCGGGCAAGGAAATGATGATTTTTATAGCCGGCATACTTGGGCGAATCCGGCAAACTGACCGATGCCGAGTACACCATCACCATGCCGAGCAGCAGTAATAACGCCGTAACCCACACCAAGGCCTGGTCATATTCGAGCATGCTGGAGCGCTGCCCGATACGATCCTCGATACGCGTCTCGCTGGAGGCGTCCGAGGCCATGAAGCTGGGCATGTTGAGCCTCATGCGATCACCTCACCGCGCGTTAGCCCGATGTCGCGAACTGCATCTACAAATACTTGCGCGCGATGTGCGTAGCTGTTGAACATGTCAAAGCTCGCGCAAGCGGGTGACAATAAAACTTGGTCACCCTCGCTCGCCTGCTCGGCTGCAGCATGGACGGCCTGCGGCAAGCTATCGCAATGAATCACAGGTACCTGCGTCGATGCGATGGCTTCATTAATCAAAGGCGCATCGCGACCAATTAAAACGACCGCTTTAACGTGACGTGCAACGGCAGCTGCCAGCGGCGAAAAATCCTGCCCTTTGCCATCACCACCGGCAATCAGAATCAGACGAGCGGCATGCCCGGCACCCAAGCCTTGTAATGCGGCGACGGTGGCGCCCACATTCGTGCCCTTGCTATCGTCGATGTAGTCAACACCGGCCACATTCGCTACCAGCTCGACGCGATGAGGCTCGCCTGCATACTGCCGTGCGGCGTGGAGTAACGGTGCGAGTGGCAGATCAATCGCGCGACACAGCGCCAGCGCAGCGAGCACATTGGTGGCGTTATGCTGACCACGGATTTTTAATGCATCTGCTGGCATTAAACGATTGATAAAAACCTCAACATCGAGCTGTGGCTTGCCGCGTTTTTTCTTTTCGCCTTCATCATGTGCCTGCGCCAGCATCAGCCACTGCATGCCGCCTTCATCTGACAGGCCAAAGCAATCCGGCGCGCGCGGCGTATCGATGCCGAAGGTGACAACAGCTGCGGATGACTTGGCCATCGCCATCACCATCGCATCATCACGGTTCAAGACACGCACGGTATCCGGCCCAAAAATACGTGCCTTGGCAGACGCATAGGCGGCCATGTCCTCGTGCCAATCGAGATGGTCTTGACTCAGATTCAGCACGACTGCCGCATCTGCATTGAGTGAAATCGTACTGAATAATTGGAAGCTGGAGAGTTCGAGCACCCAGCACTGCGGTAGCTCATCGGCAATCAGGGCTTCGCGCAAAACATCGAGGGTGGTCGGGCTGATGTTGCCAGCGACCTGAGTACGCAAGCCCGGGGCTTCACACAATAATCCGGTGAGACGCGTGACAGTGGTCTTGCCATTGGTACCCGTAATTCCCAACACCTTTGGCGCGTAATCGCGCGACTGCTTCAACTGCGCCAGCGCCTGCGCAAACAGCTCGATCTCTCCCCAGACCGGGAGATTTTTTTCTTGTGCAGCAGGCAAAATCGTAGCGAGCTCGCGATGGGGTGCAAGACCCGGGCTCAACAGCACCAGATCAACGCCATCGAGTAGCGCAGGGCTGAATTCACCACCAATAAATTCTGCTTGAGGAACGGCGTCACGCAATGCAGGTAAACGATCAGGTGACTCACGGGTATCAGCGATGCGAACGCGCGCACCGCAATGGGCGAGCCAGCGCGCTATCGCCAAACCGGACTCGCCCAGTCCCAGCACCAAACCTTGTTGTCCCTCGTAGTGCATGACGTGTTATCTCTGCTTGGTTACTTGATACGCTCTCTGATGACTCATGACGACTTATCGCAACTTCAATGTCGACAAACCAACGAGCACCAACATCATGGTGATGATCCAAAACCGCACCACGACCTGTGTCTCTTTCCAACCTTTTTGTTCATAGTGATGATGCAATGGCGCCATCAGCAAAACACGCTTACCGACACCGGTGCGCATCTTGGTGTACTTGAAATACGCCACCTGCAGCATGACCGAGAGTGTTTCAACGACGAACACACCACCCATAATGAACAGCACGATCTCTTGTCGCACGATCACGGCAATCGTGCCGAGTGCACCGCCTAATGCGAGCGCTCCGACATCGCCCATAAAGACTTGTGCCGGATAGGCGTTAAACCACAAGAAGGCCAAACCAGCGCCTGCCATCGCACCACAGAAGATCAGTAATTCACCGGCGCCAGTGATGTGGGGAATCAGTAAGTACTTGGAGTAAGTTGCACTACCCGTTAGGTACGCAAAAATGCCGAGTGCAGAGCCCACCATCACCGTCGGCATGATCGCTAAACCATCAAGACCATCCGTCAAGTTGACGGCATTACTGGTGCCGACAATCACGCAATAGGTCAGTGCGATGAATCCCCACACGCCCAGCGGATAGCTAATGGTTTTAAAGAAAGGCACGATCAAGTCAGCTTTCGGCGGCAGATCAAGCGAGAAGCCGGACTGTATCCAGGCCGAGAACAATTCCCATACTTTGTCGTTCGTGTTGCCGGATACAGAGAAAGCGAGATATACGGCAGCCGTCAAACCTATCAGCGATTGCCAGAAAAATTTCTCGCGTGAGCGCATGCCATTCGGATCTCGATAGACCACTTTGCGGAAATCATCGACCCAGCCAATGACCCCAAAGCCCAGGGTCACGATGAGAACCGGCCATAAAAAGCGGTTGCTCCAATCGCCCCATAACAGCACGGCAATGGCAATACCGATCAGGATCAACGCACCACCCATGGTCGGTGTACCGGATTTCACCAGATGGGTCTGCGGTCCGTCGGTGCGAACTGCCTGACCCACCTTCAGCTCGGTCAGTTTGCGAATCACAGCGGGCCCGGCAAACAAACCAATCAACAAGGCCGTCAGCGTTGCAAACACTGCGCGGAAGGTAATGAAGTTGAAGACGCGCAGCGCGCCTATTTGATCTTGAAAATTTTGCGCAAGCCAGAGCAGCATCTCAATGCCCTCCCACGGCAGCGCCGGTGAGTCTTTGGACCACACGTTCCATTTGCATGAAACGTGATCCCTTGACTAGTACGCTTGCACCCGGTGGAACGCTGGCGACTTCTTCGTTAAGTGTTTCCATAGTCTCGAAATGTCGCGCTGGTCGGCCGAATGCGCGGCTAGCGTGTCGGGCGAGTTCGCCGACGGTGAAAAGATGATCGATGTGACGCGATCGTGCGTACTCACCAATCTCTTCATGAAACGCTACGCCTTCGCTACCGACCTCGCCCATATCACCCAAAACCAGCGTGCGAGGTGCGGGCGCCGTAGCAAGTACATCAATCGCAGCACGAACCGAATCAGGATTGGCGTTGTAGGTGTCGTCAATCACCATGGCACCGTTCGCCGCCTGTTTTTTTTGCAGCCGCCCGGCCACCGGCATAAACATCGACAGGCCGCGCGCGATAGTCTGCAAATCAATACCAATAGCCAGTGCGGCGGCGCTCGCTGCAAGTGCATTGCGCACGTTATGCTGGCCCGCCGCCGCTAGTACAAAGCTGACCTGCTCTCCGCGCGCGTTCAGCTTGATCTCGCTGCCAAAGTCAACCGCCGTCCACTGTGCCGTCACTGCAGCTTGTCGGTCGAGCGCAAAGCTGATCAGGCGACGCGATCCTGCGTAACTCGTCCATAGCGGCGCGAATTCGTCATCGGCCGGAAATACCGCACAACCCTCTTCACTTAAGCCGGTAATCACTGCGCCGTTTTCTGCAGCGACAGCCGCTACACTCGCCATGAATTCCTGATGCTCGCGTTGCGCGTTGTTGACCAAGCCAACCGTGGGTAGGGCAATCTCGGCCAGGTGAGCAATTTCGCCGGGATGATTCATCCCCATCTCAATCACCGCGGCACGGTGCTGAGTATTCAGATTAAACAAAGTGAGTGGCACACCGATTTCGTTATTGAGATTACCGCGTGTCGCAAGATAGTTCTGTTCACCGAATGCGGTACGCAAGATGGCGGCGATCATCTCTTTGACCGTGGTCTTGCCATTACTACCCGTGACGCCAATCACCGGAATATTGAAACCTTTGCGCCACAGCTGCGCGATTTGACCCAAAGCATGACGTGTATCCGGCACGATCAGCGCAGGGATGTTCACACCCTCGGGCAGTCGTTCTACCACCACAGCAGCGGCGCCACTCGTCACCACATCAGCGAGAAAATCATGTGCGTCAAAACGCTCACCGCGCAACGCCACAAATAAATTACCCGGTTCAACCGTCTTGCTGTTGGTGGTGACGCCGCTAAAACTCGCAGGCGCGGTCAGTGTTGCGCCGTGCAGTGTGCTGAGCAATTCATTCAGGGACGCTTGCATCAATGGCCCCCGTGACGAGTTGCGCAAGTTGCCAAGGCAAGCGCGGCGTGGTCCGCGTCACGAAACGCTAGGCGACGACCTTTGACTTCCTGATACGCCTCGTGGCCTTTACCCGCCAGCAAAATCACATCCTGCTTACCAGCGTGACGGATCGCGGACAAAATTGCGGTAGCGCGGTCTTCAATAATCTGAAGCTTGGTGCGCTGTGCTTGCGGTACACCCTCGACAATCTGAGCAATGATCTGTGACGGATCTTCGCTGCGCGGGTTATCACTGGTGACCATGATGTGATCGGCGTGATCTGCCGCCAATCCCATCTGCGGGCGTTTACCCGGGTCGCGATCGCCGCCGCAACCGAATACACACCACAACGCACCATGACGCGCATCAGCCACCGGCCGCAAGGTATCGAGTACCTTTTGAAGTGCATCTGGTGTATGCGCATAGTCGATTACAACCAGCGGCGCATCAGCACCACCGAGCTGCTGCATACGGCCAGGCACTGCTTGCAATGACTCCAGCAAGCTCACCACCTGCGCAAATGCCGTATCGCGGGTGAGCAACACAGCCGCAATGGCCAGTGCATTACTGACATTGAAACGCCCAATCAAATGCGTGCGTACGGTGCCGCTACCGTGCGCGGTGTGCAACTGAAAACTACTGCCGTGCTGTGTAGTGCGGATATCTGTAGCCGTCAGCAATGCGATGCCTTCGATCTGAGCGCCTTCTACCGAATAACCCACTACCTGCGTCGCTGGATGTGTTTTGCGTAGATGGGCAATCAAGCGAACGCCCATCGGGTCATCAAGATTAATGACGGCATGCTTCAGGCCCTGCCACTCGAACAAGCGTGTCTTGGCCTGCTCATAGGCTTGCATGGTGCCGTGGAAATCGAGATGGTCGCGCGTGAAATTCGTCAGCACAGCGCAGTCAACATGCAGCTCATCAATGCGATGCTGCGCAAGACCGATCGATGAGGCTTCAATGGCGATCGCACGCGCACCTTCCAACTTGCGCTCGGCCAGCTGGCGATAGAGCTGCAGCGGGTCGGGTGTGGTGTAACCGGTGTCCGTGAACGGCCCACTATGGCCGTCGCGATACAGCCCAATGCCCAGGGTACCAATCACTGCGGTGGGCATGCCATGACGTGACAGCGCCTGACCGAGCCATTGGGTACAAGAGGTTTTGCCATTGGTGCCGGTGACTGCAACGCTGAACATCTCGATGTCCGGCCGCCCGTACCAATCATGCGCAATACGGCCGATCTGCTGCGCCAGCCCGGTAATGATCTGATACGGCACCGACCATTCATCGCGCCAGACAAAGCCATCGGCATCATCCAAGACAACCGCGCTGGCACCGGCTTCGATTGCTTGCGCAATATAGTTTCGGCTATCGCCACTTTCATGCCGACACGCGAAGAACACATCCCCCGGCGACACGCGGCGTGAGTCGAGCGTAAGCTGCGCAGATGGCGTGGTCGCACGCAACCAGTCAAGCAGCTCACGAGTGCTGGTGGCGGTCATCATCACATGCTCTCCGTGATCATTTGGGTCGGCATGATCACGTTCTCGACGCTGGCATCGGGCGGCACATTCATGGCACGCAAGGCGCTCGCTGCCACATTGGAAAATACCGGTGCAGCCACTTGCCCACCGAAATGCCCGCCCGCTGTCGGCTCATCGACCATCACCGCAATGATGATGCGCGGATCGGAGATTGGCGCGAATCCGACAAACGAAGCGACGTACTTGTTGACGTAGCGGCCACCTTCCAGCTTGTGCGCGGTGCCGGTTTTCCCCGCAACGCGATAGCCACGTACTTGTGCCAGCGGCGCAGTACCACCGGGGCCAACCACTTTCTCCATCATGCTGCGCATCTGTTGCGCAGTTCGCTCGGAGACAACACGCTGCGCAACCGGCGGTTGCGCAAGCTTCATGAATGACAGCGGAATCATCTCGCCGTTGCGCGCAAAAATCATGTAGGCACGCGCAACTTGAATCAGCGATACCGAGATGCCATGGCCGTAGCTCATGGTGGCCTGCTCAATCGGGCGCCAGGTTTTGTAGGGTCGCAGTCGACCTGCAACCTCTCCCGGAAAACCTGTGCGCGGCACTTGGCCAAAGCCAACCGAAGTAAACATGTCCCACATCTCGCGCGGTTCGCACTTCATGGCCATGCGAACCGTACCGACATTGGAGGATTGTTGAATGATTTGCGCTACCGACATCGTGCTGGCGTGCGCATGTGAATCACCAATCGACGCTGGCCCGATGCTCAGTTTTGCCGGGGTATCCAGCACCGTGGCGGGCGTCACCAAGCCACGCTCCAGCGCCAGTGCCACCGTAAAAGGCTTGAGCGTTGAACCGGGTTCGTAGGTATCGGTCATGACGCGATTACGCAGCTGCGCACCGGTCAGTCCCTGCCGTGTATTCGGGTTATAGGTCGGCAAATTCGCCATCGCGAGCACTTCACCGGTCTTGACATCCAGCACCACGATGGCACCTGCTTTAGCGTGATGCTGCTCGACTGCTTTCTGCAATTCGGTAAATGCGATGTACTGAATCTTGCCGTCGATAGACAGCGTCAGATCAGTACCGTCTTGGGGCTCACGGATGTAGCCGATATCTTCAATTACGCGGCCTATATTGTCTTTGATGACACGTCGACTACCGGTAACGCCACCGAGTAATTTTTGCTGCGCGCGCTCGATACCCTCTTGCCCGATATCTTCGACATTGGTAAATCCGAGCACGTGTGCCGCAACCTGACCGGACGGGTAATAGCGCCGGTACTCGTTTCGCGTGTGGATACCTTTTATATCAAGCGCCAGAATCTGCTCGACTGTTTTTTCTTCGACCTGCCGCTTCAGATAAACAAAGCTGCGGTCCGAGCCGAGCTTTTTGTTCAATTCAGGCACCGTCGTGTCTAGCAACTGCGCTAGCTGACGTAATTTGTCTTTATCAGTCTCGACATCTTCAGGAATTGCCCAGATTGCTTTAACGGGCAGCGATGACGCCATCACTTCGCCATAGCGATCAGTGATCTTGCCGCGCACTGCAGGTAGCTCGAGTGTGCGTGCGTATCGGTACGCGCCCTGTCGCTGCAGAAAATCAGTCGACATCGCTTGCAGCCAAAACGCGCGCACAGCGACCGCAACAAACGCGCCAAACAACAGGAATAAAGTAAGCCGCGAGCGCCATGCCGGTAGTTTTACGGCAAGCACCGGGCTCGCCGAAAAGGCCAGACCACGCGCCGCTGCTTTTCGGGTAGGTGCGCGCATCATCTAGCCCCAACGCTGAGGTACTGCGTGCGTGCGGAACCCGGTACGCTCATACCGAGCGAGGCGCGCGCAATCGCATCAATTCGCGAGTGCTTAGCCAGCGCTGATTGCTCGTACTGCAGCTGATCCCACTCGGTCTCAAGATTGCGCTGACGAAGCTGGGCACGTTCAAGCTCAATGAACAAGCGACGCGCCTGGTATTGCGAGTTAACCAGCAATAACGAGCACAGCATCAACAATGCGACCACCGTGATC
>Ga0208048_1000105_pt1 | contig 42365 bp, 30 predicted proteins | sample Malawi_45m_30L_FD_184163 | JGI IMG/M metagenome (GOLD analysis project Ga0208048, IMG submission 184163) | Freshwater microbial communities from Lake Malawi, Central Region, Malawi to study Microbial Dark Matter (Phase II) - Malawi_45m_30L... | ecosystem: Environmental > Aquatic > Freshwater >...
GTACGCTTCCACATCCGGCAGTTCGCCCGCCCGCATGCGCTCGGCAAACTCTTCTGCCAGCAGCTCGACCGGATGCCGCTCCTCTTCGGGCAAGTCGGTTGCTGTGCTCATGGCAGACCTCCGCCCGCAGTGCGCTGCAGGATCTCGGCCAGTCGGGCTGCGGCGCGCACGTAACGATTGCTGGCAGCCGTGATCGACAGCTGCAGAACCTCTGCCGTCTGCAAATTGCTCAGTTGTTCAAAATGCCGCAGTGCCAGGACTTCGCGGTCCAGCTCGGGCAGCGCATTCAGGGCCTGCTGCAGCTGCTGGATCTCTTCTTCTCGCACCAGCCGTCCGCTGGGTGATGTCAGCTGCGCCAGCAGGATATCCGCCATTGACAGGCTGGTGTCTGCCAGCGGGCTGGCGTTCCCCTCGTGCACTTCGCGGCCGGCGTCTCGGCGCTGTCGAAATTCATGCCGGTGCAGGTCCACCAGCGTCTGCAGTACCAGTTGTCGCAGCCAGACAAACGGAGAAACCGTCGGCTGCTGCAAATACTCACGCAGCCGCCGCGCGGCCGTCAGCCAGGTTTCCTGCAGCACGTCGGCCGATTCCACTCGCCCCCGAATCCGCGGATCGATGCGAAACCGTAGTATTCGCTCCAAACGCGGCTGACTGGCGGCAAACAAATGAGCCAAAGCCGCTTCGCCGTCACGGTGCAGCAGCTCCAGTTCCTCATCGGTATTAGCGCTCATGGATGTCCTCCGACAGCAAGTATTCGTTCTCGCTGCCATGAAATTATCAAATCTCCTGTGGATTCCGGCTGGCGGACGGCGGAATTTCAGGGAGACACAGGCTAAACACCAACCAACTGACGAAAGGAACCTGAAACATGAAAATTTCTACCAGTTTACTCGCAACTCTGGCTTTCGCGGCTGCTGCAGCCCCCAGTTTTGCTCAGGATGCTCCAGAAGGCGGTCGCGGTGCCGGTCGGCAGCGGATGGTGGCACCCCTGATGCAGGCACTCGATGCCGATCAGGATGGTTCGCTGTCTCCGGCTGAAATCGAAAATGCCGCCAAAGCAATCGCTAAACTCGACAAAAACGGGGATGGAACGATCAGCACGGACGAGCTGCGGCCAGCCGGTCTGCCGGAAGGGCTCGGGCGACAGCCTGGTGAACCGGGACGTCCCGGGCAGCCTGGTCGGCCGGGGCAGGGCGGTGCCCCCGGCGGCAGTGCTCCCGGCGGCGGTGCTCCCAGCGGCGAAATGCTCACCCGCATGTTCGAAACTCGCGATGCCAACAAGGACAGCAAGCTGACGGGCGAAGAAATTCCGGAACGCATGCGGCAGAATCTGGAACGCGTCGATACCAATAAGGATGGCGGTATCGACAAAACCGAACTGCAGAAGGCCATGTCCCGACTGCAGCAGGGCGGTGGCCGGCCAGGCGGTCAGCCGGGGGGCCGGCCGGAAGGTCAGCGTCGTCGTCCGGATGGTGATGGTGGTGACGCAGTTCGCCCGAATCGTCCGGACGGCGAGTAGTCGGTCTGGCTGCAGGACCGGTTTGTGACAAAACGCAGCTCGGGCTTTCCAGCCCGAGCACTGCTCCATGTAAAAGGCCCGTTTTTGCCGAAATGTTTTGCTTTGTCACAATGCAACCGGACTCTTGTTCTTCAGGCCTGCATTAACAGCTGGATCAGGTTATCATCAGTTCAGGCAGGGCATCCGCAATCTGTCGCGGATGCTCTGTCGGCCCGAGGGCCACTCCACGTTTCCAGGATTCCCAGACATGCGGCGCTTCCTTTTCATTGACCCAGCCTGCTGCCTGTTGTTTTTGCTCGCCGGACCAGCCAGTGCCGGACCAGCCAGTGCCGGGGCGGTCGTCACGCTGCAGGCGGACGAACAGCAGCCTTCGCAGCAAATCACAGCCGAGCAGGAAAAGTTCTTCGAAGCGAAGATTCGCCCGGTGCTGCTGGAAAGCTGCGGTCGCTGTCATTCCACCGAGGGCGGGCAGGGCATTCGCGGTGGCCTTTCGATTTCCAGCCGAGAATCGCTGCTGGCGGGTGGTGAATCCGGGCCGGCCGTCGTGCCGGGTGATCTGGATGCCAGTATGCTCTGGGAGGCCATCAATTACCGTGGTCTGCGGATGCCGCCCAACGGGCAGCTGCCGCCGGCAGTGATTGCAGATTTTCGCCAGTGGATCGAAATGGGGGCTCCTGATCCGCGAGTTCCGACAGAGCAGGTGATACAGTCTAAAGTCACGCCGGAGAAGATTGCTGAGGGTCGCCGCTTCTGGGCTTTTCAGCCGCCGCAGTCTCCCGAACTTCCGCCGGCGACCGCGTGGTCGGCTGCTCCGATTGACCGTCTGCTGGCGCGACAGCATGCTGCTCATCAGCTGCAGCCTGCGCCTGACGCAGATCCGCTGACTCTGCTGCGGCGGCTGTCTCTGGATCTCATTGGGCTGCCCCCGGAACCTGATCGACAGCAGCAGTTTCTGACAGCATGGCAGCGTGATCCGCAGCAGGCTGTTGAGGCCGCTGCTGATCAGCTGTTGTCCTTGCCGCAGTTCGGTGAACGCTGGGGGCGTCACTGGCTGGACGTCGTTCGTTATGCCGAATCCACAGGCAAAGAAGTTGATGTGTCTGCGCCCAACGCCTGGCGATACCGCGACTACGTTATTGACTCATTCAACAGCGACAAGCCTTATGATCGTTTTGTGCGTGAGCAGCTGGCGGGTGATCTGCTGCCGGCGAAGACCGATGAACAGTGGGCCAGTCAGCTCATCGCTACCGGCTTTCTGGCGCTCGGACCGAAGGCGCTGATTGAACAGAATCCACGTCAGTTTCAGGCCGATCTGATTGACGAACAGATCGACGTCACGACGCGTGTCTTTCTCGGAGTGTCAGTTGCCTGTGCTCGCTGTCATGATCACAAGTTTGATCCAATTCCGCAGTCTGACTACTACGCACTTGCCGGGATCTTTCAAAGTACTGAGACCTGTTATGGCGGAGTGCGCAGTCAGCGAAATCGGCATCCGGCCAACTTGCTGATTTTGCCTGTTAGTGACCCGAATCCCGTTGATACTCCATTGACGAAGGACGAACTGACGGAGCTGAGACGGCGACGGGACGAGGTGCAGCAGCAGGCGGCCGAAGCACGCCGCGCGGCCTTCCGCCCTCAGCCAGGCGGTACCAGTCCTCAGCCTAACCTCGCCAATCAGTTCATTCTGGATCAGCAGGCCACACAGCTCACCACACGTATTAATAGTGTTGATGAAAACGGACAGCCGCTGACGGTTTGTATGGGTGTCCAGGAGCGACCGCAGCCGCAGGATGCAAGACTGCTGATTCGCGGCGAGATTGACCAGCAGGCTCAGACGGTAGCTCGCGGGTTTGTGCAGGTGCTGGGCGGACAGACGTCGCCGCTGCCGAAAAATGGCTCCGGCAGACTGCAGCTGGCACGCTGGATCGGTGATTCGTCCAACCCGCTGACGGCTCGAGTGATGGTCAATCGCATCTGGCTGCATCTGTTTGGAGACGCGATTGTGCGTGAGACTGAAAACTTTGGGGCATCCGGTCCTGGCCCCACTGATCAGCAGCTGCTGGACTATCTGGCCGTTCGTTTTGTGGACAATGGCTGGTCAGTGAAAAGCCTGATTCGCGAAATTGTTGCCAGTCGAGCTTACCGGCAAAGCAGTGCGTGGGATCAGGGGCGATTTGAGCAGGATCCGGACAACTTATACTTCGCCCGTGCTCAACCGCGGCGACTGCAGGCCGAGGTGCTGCGGGACTGTATGCTGGCAGCAAGTGGTCGGCTGGATCTGCAGCGGCCCCGCGGATCCATGCTGGCACAATTTCCATCCTCCATCCTTGGGCCGAACGGACCTGTGGGGGCAGTGATGGCGACGGGCGGACCTCGACCTGGTGCGGCCCCCGGAATGTCGGGCGCCGCTGGGTCAGAGAACGACAGCCGCGGCCCTCTCGCTCGACGCCTGCAGCAGATGAACGGGGCCGTCGGCAGATTTCGTCCTGGCATGGCTCAGGCTAATCCGTTTGACGCCAGCGTTGCTTATCGTTCGGTGTATCTGCCGGTTGCCCGCGGGCTGCTGCCTCGCTCACTTGAGGTGTTTGACTTCGCCGAGCCCAGCATGGTGATTGGCCAGCGTGAAGCGTCGAATACTCCGGCGCAGGCTCTGTACCTGATGAACAACCCATTCGTGATCGAACAGTCGGAAGCATTGTCCAGTCGACTGCTGCAGGAGGCTGAAACGGCGGCTGCTCAGGTGCAGCTGGCGTTTCAGCTGGTCTTTAGTCGGTTGCCCACGGAGGCTGAATTGCAGAGCAGTCTGCAGTATCTGCAGGCGGGCAGCTCCGCGGATTCCGCGGTGAACCTGGCAAAATTTTGTCAGGCCTTGTTTGCCACAGCCGAGTTCCGTTATCTCAATTAAGCGTCAGGGATCAGTCATGACTACTGTCTTTGGTGGATCGCGTCGGCAGATGCTGCAGACTGTTTCGGCTGGTTTTGGGTATCTGGCACTGGCTGGGCTGGCGGCCCGGGCGGCTGATGAAGCCGGTGGCGCCGCTGCACCTGATGCGCCGACGGCAGTCCAGCCGCTGGCCCCCAAATCCACCCATTTTGCGGCTCGCGCAAAGCGAGTCATTTTTCTTTGCATGCAGGGCGGACCTTCGCATGTGGACACGTTTGACTATAAGCCACAACTGATTGCTGATGCCGGGAAAACCCTGGGAGCCGGTCGTCGCTCGCTGATGGCTCCGGTGTCACCGTTTCGCCAGCGGGGACAGAGCGGGCTCTGGATTTCGGATCTGTTTCCTGCTCTGGCCGAACATGCTGACAAGCTGTGCCTGCTGCGTTCGCTGCACTGTGATCAGCCGACGCACCCGCGTGCGGTGACGCAGATGCACACAGGCAATGCGCAGTTTGTGCGGCCATCGCTGGGTGCCTGGACCTTGTACGGACTGGGGACCGAGAATGACAGTTTGCCGGGTTTCGTGGCACTCAATGCGCCGCCGGCTTCGGCACAGAATTATGGCAGTGCATTTCTGCCGGCCGTCTATTCGGGCAGTCGTGTCGGTCCGTCCGTGCAGCGAGGCCCGGCTCAGGGGCGGATGGCCGGTAATGCACCGGCTTTACCCGACATTCGCAATCAGCGATTGTCACGCACAGAACAGCGCAGACAGCTTGATTTTATTCAGGACCTGAATCGACAGAAACTGCAGCGTGAGCAGGTGCAGCCGGGGATTGAAGGTGTCATTGAATCGTACGAGCTGGCCTTTCGGATGCAGGACAGTCTGCCCGATCTGATGGATTTATCAGCGGAAACTCAGGCAACTCAGGACCTTTATGGTCTGGGCGATAATCAGACTGCCGGCTTTGGTCGCCAGTGTCTGCTGGCGCGGCGCTTTGTGGAAGCCGGGGTTCGCTTTGTCGAGATTAATCATGGGAACTGGGATCATCACACTCGGCTTGAAGCTGACCTGCAGGCTCGCAGTCAGGAAATTGACCGGCCGATTGCCGGACTGCTGGCAGATCTGGATCAGCGCGGACTGCTGAAGGACACGCTGGTGATGTGGGGCGGCGAATTTGGGCGCACGCCTGATGCTCAGAACGGCAGCGGCCGCGATCACAATCATCGCGGTTACACTTACTGGATGGCGGGTGGCGGTGTCAAAGGCGGAATCAGCTACGGCAGTACCGACGAGCACGGCGCTGTCGCTGTCGAGAACAAATGTCATGTGCATGACTGGCACGCCACCATTCTGCATCTGCTGGGACTGGATCACACAAAATTGACGTATCGCTATGCCGGCCGCAATTTTCGACTGACGGACGTGTACGGCAACGTGGTGCAAGACATTGTTTCATGAGCGAAATTCGCTGATGGAACTTCGGCCCGCGGCTTTGGTATTTGGCGGGACTTGCGGAGCCTGTGGGGGTTAGGGGGTCTGCTGGTCCTGTGGCGATTGCCCCTCCCTGTCCTTGCCCCTGACTTCGTCACAATGGGTGGGTCAGGCGCGTGTTGCCCCTTCGCGGCTGTCGGCTTGCGAACCGCGGCCGCCACTGAGATAATGTGGCAAAACACGCGAGGCTGACACCGTGGGCACACGTCCGTTTGGACCGAGATATGGCACAAACGGCGGGCAACACGGTTGTTTTTGTGGGGCAGTGTCCAGGCAGGAAATTCGGAACTGCTTTTGGTCTCGCGTGTCGTTATACTTTGCCAGCCGGCGGATTCTGTTTGCCATGTCGCATCTGATTGAAGTGATTGACAATGCTCTCGACCCGGAACTCTGTCAGCAGTGGCTGGCGGCGTTTGACAGTTCACCGCATCAAAGCACAGGCAAGACCGGTGGCGGGGTTGATACTGAGAAGAAACGCAGTCGTGACATCAATGTGACTGGTCGAACGGAATTTCGGTCGCTGCTAAAACCCGTGACGCAGGCCACGACTCGCGGTATCATGCACTACATGCACAAACATCCGCTGGCCATGATCAGCGGACTGGGTCTGAAGCTGGCTCACCCGGTCAGTAGTGAAGTTGTCAGTGTTACGATTGATAATTTTGCAGAAGTCGCTGAACCCCAGCTGCCGTTGCTGCTGCAGTGATTGTTTCGCATCGGCCAGATCAATGCCCAAAGGTATGAGCAGTCTACCGGAGGTTATCCGTATGTGCACAGCGAAGTTTACCCGGACGGCGGTGACAACGAAGCACTGCATCGCGTGCTGCTGTTCATGTTTTATCTGAATGACGTGGAGGTGGGTGGAGAGACCGAATTTCACTACCAGCAGGTCCGGATTGGTCCGCGAGCCGGACGCATGGTGATCGCTCCGGCCTACTTTACTCATTCCCACTGCGGCCATGTGCCGCAGTCCGGTCACAAGTACATTTTGACGTTATGGGTGCTGTTCAATCGGGCTGAGCAGATTTTTGCGTAACAGACTCAGTGACTGAGCCTGTAAAGTGAAATTGCTCCGTGGCATTCTGGAATCTTCATTTTCTCCGCGAATCTGACGAGTTGTTGTGAAAAATCCGCCTGAAAAACGCTCTGGTTTTGCCGATGCTGACCAGTCGCTGCATACCCAGCTGAGACAACTGGTGCGGCGTGGCCGTGTCCTTACTGCACCGGCACAGCTGGCGGGCTACGACACAGATGCCATCGGTTATCGTTCTTTCCGCCCTCAGGCTGTGGTGCTGCCGGCCGACGCCGCCGAGCTTACCCGGCTGATGCGTGCCGCACCGCAGCTGCAGGTGCCCGTGACTATCCGCGGTGCCGGGACGTCGCTCTCCGGAGGACCGGTGGCAGCTGAGGGTGGCGTGCTGGTGCATACCTCGGGCCTGCGTGCCATCCGCAATATTGACCCGCTCAATTTGTGTTGCGAAGTTGAAGCCGGTGTCGTCCTGAATCAGCTGGATGCGGCCCTCGCGCCGTATGGTCTGCTCTATCCGCCCGATCCCAGCAGTGGTCCTGTCTGCACGCTGGGAGGTAACGTGGCCATGAACGCCGGCGGGGCCCACTGTTTTCGTTATGGAGTGACCAGCAATTACGTGCTGGGAGTCGAAGCAGTACTGCTGGATGGTGCGGTGCATCAGTTTGGTGGTCCGGCGGGTGGCCGTGGTGCCTGGCGTGACGACTGGAAGCGGCTGCTAGTGGGGTCGGAAGGCACTCTGGCCGCTTTTACGAGGTTTTGGCTGCGAGTCGTGCCGCGTCCTCGCAAATGCTGGACCTATCGTGCCACATTTCGTGATCTGAAGACAGCAGAACGTGCGGTTCAGGCGCTCGCTCTGCACTCATCCTTTCCAGTTGCCATCGAACTGATGGATCCGCGGTATGTGGCAATGGTTGAGAACAGTCCGCTGGCGGTGGGGCTGCCGCAGGACTGTTTTCTAATCGTGACGGAAATTGACGGCCCGCCGGAGCTGGTGGATCAGCGGGCCGAAGCGGTGGCCGACGTCCTGCGGGCGTCCGGAGCTGCTGCCGTGGATTACAGCGATGATCCCGCGGCCCGACAAAGTCTGTGGAAGGCGCGCAAAGTCGCGGGTGGCCTGATGGGGCAGCTCAGCCCTGACTTTCTGGTTCAGGATGCGGTGATTCCTCGCCGTGCTCTGGCGGAAATCTTGCAGCTGGTCTATGACGAAGCCGATGCCGCCGGGCTGCCCGTGATCAACGTGTTTCATGCTGGTGATGGAAACCTGCATCCGAATTTTCTGTTCGATTCACGGCAGCCAGAGCAGATTGAGCAAGTTGAGGCGATCAGCGGACGGCTGATGCAGCGAGTGGTTGCGGTGGGTGGCACGCTGTCTGGTGAACACGGCATTGGCAATGATAAAACAGCCTACATGCCGCTGATCTTTGGCGAGCGAGCACTTCGGCTGCAGCTTACTGTACCGCGGATCTTCAATCCCGGGCACCAGCTGAATCCGCTGAAAGTTTTTCGGGCTCGCAGCTTCAGAGCGGCCTGCGGTCAACCAGCGGCTGAATCGGTCCACGGCAGTGGCAGCGACAAATTTCAGACTCGCGATGACGCCCTGTTTACAGAGTATTTCGATGAGGTCGACGGGACTGCCTGCATTCCCGCTGTGGCCGGTTCGCAGGCACTGCAGCGGCTGGCGAAGGCGGCCGGTTTTCGGTTTCCGCTGCTGCTGTCCGACCAGCATAGTCTGGCTCAGCAGTTGCAGGCCAGCGCCTGGGCTCCCATGTCGTCTCGTTTCGGTGCACTCTGTGACAACATCTGTGGTATGAACTGGCGGCTGCCGTGCGGGCGTGTTGTGCGGATTGGCGAGCGGGTTGTGAAGTCGACTACCGGCTACGATCTGTTCCGCTTTCTGCTGCACGCTGAAGCGGATTTTGGTGAGCCGGTGGATTTTGTGGTGCGATTGCGTCCGGACTGCGGAGTTTCGCGAGTCATGCAGCTCGCGGGAAGTTGTCACGCTGTTACGGCGGCTGCCAGAATGCTGGTGGATCGAGACTGGCTGCACTGGTTTGATGCGATTGATGTCATCCGCGAGTCGGGGGTTGTGCAGGCTGTGCTGCGAGTTGCGTGGAACTGCCCGCCGGATGAAGTCGTGGTCTTTGAAAATGAGCTGCGATCGGTGGCTCAGCAGCAGCGGTTGCAGTGGCTGCCTGAACTGTCTGCCGAATTGTTCGATGGACTGCCGGATCTGACGGTCCGAGTTCTGCCGGGCGAAGCTGGGGCAGTGGCCGAGCATCTGCTGTGTCGACCGGGGCTGCGGATCGTGCAGATTGTGGCTTTGGGTGTTTTGCATGTATACGGGGCCGAGGCTGGCAGTCTGCAACCTGACGCTGAACTGCGGCAGCAGCTTGAGCAGACGGGTGGTGACTGGATTGGCCGGCATCAGTCGCAGCGAGTTGGTGTGGTGGCAGAGAGTACCTGGCGAAGAATCCTGCTGGAGGAGTTTCAGCAACCATGAAAAAGCCTGAGACTGCTCAGAATGTATCGGTCCCGGGATTGCCCGTCCTGGATGCCTCATCCGCACTGCTCACCAGTTGCGTGCACTGTGGATTTTGTCTGGAGGTGTGTCCGACATACCAGCAGACGGGGGATGAGAACAATTCGCCGCGGGGCCGTCTGCGATTGTGGCGCCAGGAAGCCCAGGGGTGTCTGGACCCGGACTGGTGGACGGTCAGGTATACTCAGGAGTGTGTCGGCTGTCTGGCCTGTGAGCCGGCATGTCCGGCTAAGGTGCCCTACGGTGAAATTTTGGAAGAGGTGCGTCATCAGCATGTGGCGAATGGGCGGCATCTGCCGCCGCTTCCGTTGCGGCTGGCAGCCTGGCTGGCGGCGCGACCGCGATTGTTTTCGCTGGCAGCGCTGCCCGTGCGATTGTTGCGGCGGGCCGGCGTCCTGCCGCACCGCCTGTTGTTTGTCGGCAAGCCGGCGGTGCTGGAATCGACGGCTGTTTACGCTGCCCGGCTGATGGCTCGGCACCGACCCACGGGGCCTCGTGTGGCGCTGCTGACTGGCTGTCTGATGGAAGCTGTCTTCCGCGAAATCAATTTTGCCACGGTGCGAGTGCTGATTCGTAACAATGTGCAGGTGTTGGTCCCTGAGCAGCAGGGGTGCTGCGGTGCGGTTCACGAGCATTTGGGGCTGGCGGATGTCGATCAGTTGCGGGACGCCAGTCGGCGGGCGTTTTTGGCTGCCGACGTGGATGCGGTTGTGGCCAATTCGGCGGGTTGCGGTCTGTCGACAATGAAGTCGATTGGCGGCGCGCTGCCGGTGCGGGATGTGCTGGACTTTTTGGGCGAGGTGGGGGTGCAACCCTGTTCCCCGCGTCCGGAAACCGCTCGCGTTTACGTTGATCTGCCGTGTCATCTGGTGCACGGGCAGAAGCTGCCTGGCATACCGCAGTCTGTGCTTAATGCCACAGGTTATCGCTGGGAGCTGGCTCCGCAGGCGCGTGACTGCTGTGGTTCGGGCGGAGTTTACAACTTGCAGCAGCCCGAGAATGCTCAGCAGATTCTGCGAAACAAATCGCAGTTCCTGAATACAGCGGCAGGGGATCCTGTGATTTTGGCCACCAGCAATCATGTGTGCATGATGCAGTGGCAGTCAGCGGGGCGGACGGGGCTGGTGCAGCGTCCATATCAGGTGCGACATGTGATTCAGTTGCTTGATACAGGGGATGTGACATGAGCCGGAACAACGATGCTGCGTTGTGGAAGCGAAGACGTTTTTTGCACTCAGCAATGGCTTTGCCTGCACTGGCAGCTGGGGCTCAGGTGACTGCCGCGATGCCGTCCGCGGCGGAGGAGTCGCAGGCTGGCGACAGTATCAGTCTGGGTTTCAGTCTTTACGGCACGAAACAGCTGTCGCTGGATGAATCGCTGCAGGCCTGTGCGACCGCCGGATTTCAGCATATCGAATTCTGTCTGAACTCTGGTTTTCCGACGGAACCGTCGGTGTTCGACCTCGCGGCTCGCCAGGCGACCGCCGAACGGCTGCAGGAGTTGCACCTGTCATTGCCCTGTCTGATGATCCAGATTCCGCTGGTGTGTGATGAGGCGACGCAGCAGTCATCGCTGCGGACCATTGCTGCAGCCGCGGCGCTGGGGCGTGATCTGGTGCCGAACCACCCTCCCATCCTGGAGACTGTTGTCGGGGGCAGTCCGGGGAAATGGGACAAGCAGAAAACAGGGATGCTGCAGCGACTGCGGGGCTGGGCGGAGGCTGCTGAGCGAGAACAGGTTGTGCTGGCGATCAAGGCACATGTTGGCAGTGCCATGAACTCGCCGGCCAGACTGTTGTGGCTGCTGCAGGAATCTGGTTCGACTGCGATTCAGGCGGCCTATGACTTCAGTCATTTTGAGCTGCAGGGGCTGGATCTGCAGGTGACTCTGACCGAACTGCTGCCACGAACACGCTTCATCCACGTCAAGGACACCAGCGGTGATGCCGGTAAATTCCGGTTCTTGCTGCCTGGCGAGGGCCGTACCGACTATGTGCAGTATTTCCGTCTGCTGCGGCAGTTCCGGTATACGGGACCGGTCTGTGTGGAAGTCAGTGGCCAGGTATCCGGCCAGCCCGACTATGACGCTCGTAAAGCCATCTCCAGCACCTGGGCCACGCTTTCCGGATCACTGGCTGCCGCGGCGAAACCGTGAGCTGTGGGCATATTCTGAAGCATTTTGCACACTCCGTTTGCCACTTTGATGACCGACGCGCCGTCAATTCTTTCCGCGATTTGCAAAGCCGACCGAACATCCGCCGATCTGCCTCGACCCGAGGCGAACTCTGCCGCCGCACCCGGTTTAATTCGTGCTTGCAAAAACTCCGGTGACCTGACTGGCGCACCAGCCCGATCTCGTGTATTCTGTCTCCTGATCACGTGTCCTCTGGCATTTCCCCGGTTCACTGCATGTCGGCGTTCAAAGATCTGGAACGAAAAATATCCGATGCCATGCATGCGGATCAATTTGGCATGCGCCAATTGGTCCGCAGCATTACGGCTGCGGAAAAAGCTGGTCGTCCGTTTGATCGGCTGATGGAAAAACTGCAGGGGCAGCTGAACCGCAGCCTGCAGCGAAAGCAGCAGCGAGCGGCGTGGCGACCGCAGCTGCAGTGGGATCCGGAACTCCCGGTGGTGGCGCGACGCCAGGAAGTGATGGACACAATCGCTGCCAGTCAGGTGGTGGTGCTGTGTGGCGAAACGGGCTCCGGCAAGTCTACACAGCTGCCCAAAATTCTAACCGAAATGGGCCGCGGGATTGCCGGTGTAATCGGACATACACAGCCTCGCCGCATCGCCGCTCGCTCCGTGGCTGCTCGTGTTGCCGAAGAGCTGGGCTGCAAATTGGGGCAGCAAGTTGGTTATCGCATACGCTTCACCGACAGCAGTGGTCCGCTGACTTGCATTCGTCTGATGACAGACGGCATTCTGCTGGCTGAAACGCAAAATGATCGGTATCTCGACCAGTACGATACGATCATCGTGGACGAAGCTCACGAGCGTTCGCTGAATATCGATTTTCTGCTGGGGTATTTGAAACGTCTGCTGCCGCGACGTCGGGATCTGAAACTGATCATCACATCGGCCACCATCGATGCGGCTCGATTTGCCGACCATTTTGGTACTGCCGGCCGGCCTGCACCTGTACTGCAGATTTCGGGCAGAACGTGGCCCGTGGAGATTCGCTACAGGCCACTGGACGAACCGCAGTCTGGCGAGGATGAAGATCAGGAGCCTCGTGACTGGATGGACGGCGTCGCCGATGCAGTACACGAGCTGGCCCGTGAAAATAACGGCGACATTCTGGTGTTCCTGCCCACAGAACGCGATATACGCGACGCTGCGAAGGTACTGGGAGGGCGCCGTCTGCCGGGTGACCTGCCCGAGCGATCGACGGAGATCGTTCCGCTGTTCGGCCGTCTCTCGATGGAAGAGCAGACTCGCGTCTTTGCCTCCAGTCCGCAGCGACGGATTGTGCTGGCCACCAACGTCGCTGAATCCTCGCTGACAGTTCCCGGCATTCGAGCGGTTGTGGACACAGGCACCGCGCGGATCAGCCGCTATTCAGCCCGTTCCCGCATGCAGCGGCTGCCGGTTGAGCCGGTGTCGCAGGCTTCGGCCAATCAGCGGGCCGGGCGTTGTGGTCGCGTGGGCCCGGGCATTTGCATCCGGCTTTACAGTCAGGCCGACTACAATACTCGTGAAGCCTTCACAGCCCCTGAAATTCAGCGCACAAATCTGGCTGCTGTAATCCTCAGAACGCTCAGTCTGAAGCTCGGCAATCTGGAAGACTTCCCCTTCCTCGATCCTCCCAAAGTCTCCGTGATTCGCGAAGGCTATCGCACGCTGGAGGAACTGGGGGCAATTGTGACCGAAGCGGAAGCTGCTGCTGCCCGCAGTGAGAGTGCTGCGGAACAGCCGGAACCGGCAGCCGATACAGACCAGCCCGCCGCTTCGCGAAAAGCGGCGTCGCAGATCTCTGCCGGTCCGCGAACTTCCGCCGCTGGTCCCGGCTCTGCAAAGCGATCACCGCAGGCCGGCGATCTGACCGACATCGGGCGGCGTATGTCGACTTTGCCGGTGGATCCGGCAATTGCCCGCATGATTCTGGCGGCCGTGGAGCTGCATGCGTTGCCGGAAGTTCTCGCAATTGCCGCATTTCTGGAATGTCAGGATCCGCGTGAACGCCCGCTGGAAAAACAGCAGGCTGCCGATGAGGCCCATCGGAAATTCTTCAACCGCGATTCCGATTTTCTGACCATCCTGAATCTTTGGGATGCGTGGCATGAAAAGCAGCGGACGCTGTCCAATAGTCAGTTGCGAAAATGGTGTCTGCAGCATTTTCTGTCGTGGCTGCGGATGCGGGAATGGGTTGATGTGCACACACAGCTGCGGGAGTTGCTCGAGGACAGCGATGATCCGGCCATACAGCAGGCTGCGAAGGCACTGGCCAAACAGCGGCAGCATCCGGAAAAGTCTTTGGCAGAGCAGCGGCACAACGATTTCGCGGCCACGCATAAAGCACTGCTGACCGGCCTGCTGCCGAATATTGCCATGCAGACTCCGGAGGGCGAGTTTGCTGGTGCCGGAGGCAGTCGACTGGCGCTGTGGCCCGGTTCTGCACTGGCTCCCAAAGGTGCAAAGTGGTTTGTGGCGGCCGAACTGGTCGAAACAACCCGCCGTTACGCTCGCACGATCGCTCGCATTCAGCCCGAATGGATCGAACCGCTGGCCGGGCATCTGGTCAGCCGCGAATACTTCGAACCGCACTGGGATCCGCAGGCCGGCAATGTGATGATTTATGAGAAGGTTAGTTTGTGGGGGTTGCCGGTCGTCAGCCGGCGGCGTGTAACGCTGGCTCGCATCGACCCCGTGAAATCTCGTGAGATGTTGATTCAGCACGGACTGGTAGAACTGGGATTGCTCTACGGTGAATTATCTGACGAGGCAGGGCCGCCTGAACAGCTTGACGACTATGCGGATGAAGAGGACGCCCTCACTCGCGGAAGTTCGCGTGTCCGACCGGGGAAAGCTGCTGCCAGTCCGAAGCGTCCGCAGTGCCGCGGCTGGGGCCACGAGTTTCCGTTCTTGCAGCACAACGTGTCTGTGCTGCAGCAGTTAAAGGAACTGCAGGCGAAGACTCGATCGCATCATCTGCTGCCTGGGGATGAAGTCCTGTTCGATTTTTACGCATCGCAGATTCCGGCTGAATGCAAGGATCGGGATCGCCTGCGGCGCTGGTATCAAAGAACTCACAGTCGCCTGCCTCGGCTGCTGCAGTTTGACATCAACCAGTTTGCTGACGAAGCCCAGCGGCAGCAGCAGGTCGCATTGTTTCCGGAATCTGCTCAGTTTGGTGCCATGCATCTGCCGCTCAATTATCAGCTGGATCCCGGCCAGGAAGCTGACGGCGTGACAGTGAGTCTGCCGCTGGAGGGTTTGCCGCAGTTGGCGGAATCGCGGCTGGACTGGCTTGTACCGGGGCTGCTTGAGCAGAAGGTCCTGGCTTTGATTCGGGCCCTGCCCAAGTCGCTAAGAAGGCATTTTGTGCCGGCACCGGATTCCGCGCGGCTGGTGGCATCGGATCTGGAATTCGCGCGTGGCGATTTCCTGCACAGTGTGGCGGTCCGACTGGGGCAGCTGTCGGGGGAGCGTATTTCGGCGCAGGACTTTGATGCCAGCCAGATCCCCGATCATTTGAAGTTCAACATTCGAGTGCTGGACGATCAGAAAAAGACGCTGATTGAGGGGCGGGATTTGAAACTGCTGCGGGCGACACTGGCGGAGCGCGTCACCCGGGCGGCCAGCGAAGCCGATCGTCGTGCGGCTGCCGTGGGACCGACGGCAGAAGAATCGCAGTGGCTGCGGACAGGATTCAAGGGCTGGGACTTTTTTGATATTCCGGAGCATATTGAGATTGTAAGAGCCGGTATGTCGCTGCGAGCATTTCCGACGCTGCGTGATGATGGAGAAACAGTAGCGCTGATGCTCTGCCAGACCCCTGAAGACGCCAGAAGCCAGTTGCGGAAGGGGCTGCGAAAGCTGTTTCTGCTGGTCGAAAAGAAGCGGATTCTGACGCAGGTCGGCAATCTGCCGCAGGTTACGAAAACGCGAGTTCTGGCAACCACGGTCAAGGGACTGGAATTCACCAGCAGTGTCGCGCTGCTGATGACAGATCGTGCCTGGCTGGCTGACAGTCAGCTGCCTCGCACGAAGCATGCATTTGAGGCGTCGCTGCGGCAGGGGCGTAATCGTTTGCCCGTGGCGGCTCAGGAACTGACTCAGTTTCTGCCTGTCGTGTTTCAGCAATACCACGAAACTCGCGCTGCGCTGGAACTGGCGAAAGGTCCCGGCTGGGAGCCGCTCGTGAAAAGTTTGCAGCAGCAGCTTGCGGGATTGGTGACTCCCGACTTCCTCGCTGTCACACCGTGGCCGTGGCTGATTCAGTTTCCGCGTTATCTGGCGGCCATCCGGCAGCGGCTGCTCCGCCTCGGCTCGGGTGGATTACGCACAGAGATGTCGCTGGAGGCCGAGCTTCAGCCGTGGCTGATGAAGTATGAACAGAAGCGGCGTGAGCATCAGCGGCAGCAGCGAGTCGATCCGATGCTGGAACACCTGCGCTGGATGATTGAAGAGTTCCGGGTGCAGTTGTTCGCCCAGAAACTGGGAACCGCAATCAGCGTGTCGCAGACGAAGCTGGAAGAACAGTTTGTGCGTGTGTCCTGAACTGCAGCACTCCTTTTACAGGTGCACGGATCTCATGGGCGACCTCAATTCCAAACTGCTGATTGTCTGCAAGGGACTGCTGTTTCTGCTGATTGCTCTCATCTGCAGCACAATTCTGATTGCGCAGTCTCCCGATCCAAAGACGATTCTGCTGCTGGTACTGCTGATCTGGTCTGCCAGTCGGTTTTATTACTTCCTGTTCTATGTCCTTGAGAAGTACGTCGATCCCACGATGCGGTATGCGGGTCTGCTGGACCTGTTGCTGGGTATGCGGCAGCGTCGCCATGCAGCGCGGCGAAAACTGCGGGATGCTCAGCGGGAGTCTGCCGTCAGCACGACAATCTCAACTTTCTAAAGCTTCTCGTATCCACTCCGCTTTCGGCGTCACGACTCTGCGAATCGTTGGACTAATAAATATCAAGGGTGCCCCGACCGACGCTTCACTTGCCACCGCCTTGCGGAACCCCGTCAACGGCACGACTGTGAACCTGAGCGTGGTGGGGGCTGATGACGGCGGAGAATCACTGCTGAAGTACACTTGGTCCGCTGTGGGAACTCCTCCGGCCCCCATTACATTCTCTGACAACAGCACAAATGCTGCAAAACATGCGATCGCCACATTTGGGGCCAGTTGAACATACAACCTGCAAGCCACGACCTCTGACGGATCCCTGAAGACCAGCAGTGATGTCACTGTCACCGTCAGCGAGGCACTGACCTCGATCACGGTAACCCCCGCAACCACCACCAACAATACCGGAAGCGCGAAGCTATTCACGGCAACGGTGAAGGATCAGTTCGACAACGCGATGGTGAGTCAGCCCACGTTCGTCTGGTCGGTCTGCAGCGGCGAAGACTCCATCAGCTCGGCGGAGCTGTTCACAGCACCGGCCACTGCGGGAACCTCAGTGGTCCGGGTTGCCAGTATCGCGTTCTCGGGCGATGCCACCGTCACGATCATCATTCCTGTCGCCGCAGTTCCCACGACGCTGAAGCTGACCCCCATCTCCAGAACTCAGATCAAACTGTAATGGCGGGATAAATCCAGCAACGAATCCGGATTTTTGATTGAACGCTCGCTGGACGGCATCAATTTCACGCAGGTCGCGATGGTGGGCCCCAACATACAGGCGTGGTCCGCGGCCGGATGGTCGCAAATGCTCGGTACTATTTCCGAGTCCGAGCTTGGAACAGTGGCGGCAACTCGGCCAGGTCCAGCATTGCCAGCATCAAAACCAAACCCTGAGGCCGTCCTGAGCCGCAAACACCGGTTTTTTGAAGCCAAACTATTGGTTATTTGCTGCTCATTTCGCTCTATGTCCAAATCAACAACCCCCATCTGCCACCGGCAACATTTTTTAATGGGGGTTTTAAGCCGTCATGGTTTTTTGTAGAGTCCGAGTGTTCCGGCATGATCACCGGTTTAGAGAAGGATCCTGCATATGCCTTCTGCGTACTTTCTTTCATCACTGGCAGAAGCGCTTTTTCGCGAACGATATTCCAGTCCGGCGACGATTCAGCGGATACAGCAGCGGCGACTGCGCCGGCTGCTGCAGCATGCTGCGCAGCACAGTCCGTTTAACGCCCGCCGCATCCGTCCGGCTGCCTCGCCACTCCAGCAGCTGCAGCAAATTCGCCCGGTTGATGTGCGGGAAATGATGGATAATTTTGCGGATACGGTCTGCGGTGCTCGGATCACACTGTCTGAGGCCCGGGATGCCGCTCAGTCAGAGCCGGGTAAGGTGGCCCGTGTGCGGGACCGCTGGATGGTGTCCCAGACCAGCGGTACGACCGGTGAGCCGGGCTATTTTCTGAACGATCATCGTTCCGTGGAAATTCAGCGTGGTGTCGTGTTTGCGAGAACTTTTCGCGACCGACTTGCCTGGAAACACGTCCGACGTTTCATCCGACGCCCCTACAAAATGGCCTTTGTGGTGACCCGCCTTTCCGGCTGCATCTCGACTCAAACCTGCCTGCTGGGCAAACAGCAAAGCGGTCGCATGGCTGAGATTCGCCTGTTTCCGTCGGAAGATCCGATTGGTGAAATCGTGCGAGGCCTCAATGACTTCCAGCCTGACTATGTGCACGGCTACGCCAGTATGCTGGAGTTGCTGGCGTATCAGGCGGATGACGGAGCTTTGCAGATTCGTCCGGAGTTCATCTCATCGGGCAGTGAAGGGTTTTCGAAGGCCGGCAGAGCGGCTGTTGAACGAGTTTTTGCGCCGGCTGTGGTTACTTCTCAGTATGGTTCTACAGAATGCAGCGTACTGGGGAACGAGTGCCGTGCCGGACAGATGCACGTCAACAGTGACTACGTGATTCTGGAGGCTGTGGACGAAAACGACCAGTTGGTGCCTCCCGGTGTGAAGTCCTGTCAGACGTTGTTGACGAATCTTGTGAATCACTTTCAGCCGATTATTCGCTTTCGCCTGACGGATTCGATTTCGTGGCAGACAACTGCCTGCAGCTGCGGCTCGCCGCTGCCCACTATTCAGCTGGAAGGTCGCAGTGACGAAATGCTGTGGCTGGAACGCGGGCCGGCCGATTTTGTGTCGTATTCTCCGCCGTTGTTTCAGGCTCAGATGTATCCAATCTTTGGGATCCGCCAGTGGCAGGTGATTCAGACACAGCGGAACCAGCTGCAGATTCGCTTTGTGAAGTCACCCGGCACCGACGGACCATCCGTGGCGGCCAGTATTCGCGAAAGCTTCCGTCAGTTTCTCGACGCCGAGCGACTGGGATCTTTGGTCGATGTCGTGCCCGAGGAGGTTGAAGTCATCCCCAAAACTGCTCGCGGTCAGAAGCTGAAGCAGATCATCTCTAATGTGGGTGCACCAGCGAGAGAATTGCGAGGTCAGTCATAGACTCTTTTAGCTGGCTGCCCAGTCGCTGTCTAATCGGCTTTGCAGGAACCGCAGGCAGTCGTGCATACGTTGTTATCGATGAATCTAAAGCCCCTGATTGCGATCAAAATCAATCCCCGTAAATTCGACTTCGAAGCTGGCGTCCTGCACATTGCCAAATTCGTGCAGACTGAGAGCCTCGTTGCCGCTGATGTAACGCGTCTCCGTACCCGCTCGCGCTGCGTCCTCCCATTGAGCTTCCGTGGGAAGCTGATACTCAAGGCTGTCGCCCTGCAGCGCAGCCTGATGAGTCAGCCACTGGCAGCAAGCATTCGCGTCATTCCGTGAAACACGGTTGTGGCCACAGCTGCCCAGACTGTGCTTGTTCCAGTCAGTCACGTATTCGCTGGCTTTGAAAAAACACCGCAAACTGAAGCCCACAGCGATGGGCGAAGTGCTGCTGAAATCTTTGAGTGCTGCTGCTCGCTGAAAATGCCCGGATTTCCAAGGATTGCCGTTTCTTTTTCAGTGAAATAGCCTGTGTTGAACAGATGTTTTGTGTTAGGCTGACACAAAACCGGAGACCACCGGCCCCGCCAGTTGCCTCGTCCTGAGGTTCTCCACATGCACCAGCCCCACCGCCGCACAGGCTCGCTGTTTTGGCTCACAGGTATCCTGTCGCTAATTTTTTTTGCTGCACCGTTGCAGGCCGATGAATCACAGCCGGGGCTGACATTTGACCGTGACATTCTGCCGATCTTCCGGGACAAGTGCATTCGCTGTCACGCCGGCGTTGAACCCAAAGCACGCCTCAATCTCACCAGCCCGTCATCCCTGCTGAATGGCGGAAAATCAGGCCCCGCACTCCGCATCGGTGCCGCTGAATTCAGCCTGCTCTACGAAAAAGTAGCTTCCGACGCAATGCCTCCAGTCGGCCAGCAGCTGACCGCCGCAGAAAAAGGCCTTCTGAGAAAATGGATCAATGACGGTGCCGCAGGTATCAGTTCCGCAGACGCAGGGGCGCTGGATGAAACCCTCACTGCGGTGGAACACTGGGCGTTTCGACCTCCGGAACGCCCCGCAGTGCCTCAGCAGCCGAGCAGCAAACAGCCTCTGAACCCCGTCGATGCGTTCATACTGCAGCGTTTGCAGCAAAACAACCTGACTATGTCGCCACCCGCAGATCGTCTGACATTGCTCAGAAGACTCTCGTTCGACCTCACGGGGCTGCCTCCAACCCCCGCCGAGGTCCATCGATTCACAACAGATACAAGTCCTGACGCATGGGAGCAGCTCATTGACCGACTGCTGGCCAGCCCCCACTACGGCGAACGCTGGGCGCGTCACTGGCTGGACGTCGCCGGCTACGCTGAATCCGCCGGTATCCTCAGTGAAGATCGTCCGCTGGCTTCCGCGTGGCGTTATCGTGACTATGTCATTCGCGCTTTCAACAGTGATAAGCCCTGGGATCGTTTTCTGCAGGAGCAAATTGCCGGGGACGAACTCACTGATTACTGGGGCAGTTACGAAACTCAGGCTCACTTGCCGGAGCAGGTGACTGAGGGCATCATCGCGACCGGTTTTCTGCGAACTGCTGCAGACTCCAGCCGCCCTGATTTCAGCACAATCAAGAATGCCGCCGCACAGTACTACTATCCCACACTGTTCGACACACTGCAGATTGTCGGGTCTTCAACGCTGGGACTGACACTGCAGTGCGCCCGCTGCCACAGTCACAAATTTGATCCCATTCCCCAGACGGATTACTTCCGCCTGCAGGCCATCTTTCAGTCCGTCTTTCGGCCTGAAAACTGGATCCCGCAAATGGATCGCAGACTGCTGATTGCCACAAAGCAGCAGCAGGATCAAGCCGCCGAAATGAATGCGAAAATCGACGCCAGTGTGAAACAGCTGCAGGAAAAAATGGCAGCTCTCAAAGTTGAATTTACAGCCCGTCTGTTCGATGAGCGCCTGGCAGCCCTGCCGCCGCAGATTCGCGATGATGTCAGCATCGCTTTAAAAACCGAAACGCAGGCCAGGTCAGAAGTGCAGAAATATCTGGCGGACAAATTTGGAGTCAGTCTGCGCCCCGAGGCAGCCGATCTCGATGCCGCGCTGCTGACCTTGCCGCAGTTTCAGGAACAGTCTCAGCAGTTGACTGCCGCTATCGCTGCCGAGCAGGGGCGTCGAGTAGTTTTTGACGAAGTACGAGCTGCGTGGGATCTGCCCGGTGAACCGCAGACACACCTGCTGCTGCGAGGTGATCCGCTGACTCCAGGACCGCCCGTCACGCCCGGAGTGCTTTCCGCCCTGTCGACACCCGAGCCGTTCAGCTGGCAATCGCCCGGGACATCAGCAAAGACCAGCGGGCGGCGTCTTGCGTTCGCTTGCTGGCTGACGCAGCCGCAGCACCCATTAACTGCGCGAGTCATTGTAAATCGCATCTGGATGCACCATTTCGGTATCGGAATTGTGTCTACGCCCGAGGATTTCGGAGTCTCAGGGGCTCCGCCCTCACACCCGCAGTTGCTCGACTGGCTGGCCACGGAGTTTGTGGAACGTGGCTGGAGTGTCAAGCAGCTGCACCGACTGATCCTTACATCAGCCGCATGGCAACAGCAGTCGCAGCCTGCGGCAGAACAGCTGGCCGCCGGACGACTGATCGATCCGGACAACCGCCTGCTTTGGCGTCAGTCCATTCGACGCCTTGAAGCAGAACCACTGCGGGATGCGGTGCTGGCGGTTTCCGGAACACTCAGTGATCAGCCGTTTGGACCATCGACAGCAGTCGCCAGGCAGAGCGATGGAGAAGTGATTGTTGCTGGCAGCGATGAAAAACAGCGTCGCTCCGTTTACCTCGCGATACTGCGTCTGAATCCGGCCACCATGCTGGAAATCTTTGATCAGCCCACAATGTCGGTCAACTGCGTTCAGCGCAGTACATCCACAGTCTCCACTCAGGCACTGGCCATGCTGAACAGCGACGGCATGAATCAGGTCGCTAAGGCGTTCGCCGAACGTGTGCGGAAGGAACAACCGCACGACTGTATTGGTCAAGCTGTCAGCCTGGCATTTTCAAGGCCCGTGACAGCAGAGGAAAGATCACTGTTGCAGTGTTTTTGGGATCAGCAGCAAAAGCATTACCTTGAACAGCTGCCGGCTGCGGAACAGCAGGGTGAGGCTGCCCTGCTGGCAGCAAATCAAAGTGCTCTGGCAGACCTTTGTCACATGCTCCTGAATGCCAATGAATTTATCTACATTGATTGAAAACGGCCTTCGATTACGGAATCACCGATGACTGTTGATTATGAGGCTTCCCGGCGAGAGCTGCTGTGCCGCTTCGGCTCGGGATTTGGTGGTTTGGCGCTAGGAACTCTGCTGCAGGAAGCCGGGTGGGCAGAAACTGTGCGAGCCAGCCTGCCGGACCGGCAGCCCACAGCTCGGGCGGTCATTCAGCTGTATATGCACGGCGGCCCCAGCCACGTTGATCTGCTGGACCCCAAGCCTCTGTTGAACAAATTCGACGGCACTGCACCGCCGGCCGAAGTGGCTGATGACGAAAGTCGCACGAGGTCACTCATGGGATCGCCGTTTCGGTTTCGTCGCTGCGGTGAAAGCGGACTTGAGTTTTCTGAAATTCAGCCCTGTGTCTCACAGCATGCCGACCGCATTGCCGTGATCCGCTCGATGTTCAGCGAACATCGCAATCATGAGCAGGCCATCTGGATGGCTCAGACCGGCCTGACCACTGCTGGTCGTCCAACCCTTGGCGCGTGGGCGGCGTATGGGCTGGGAACGGAAAATCGCAGCCTTCCGGCCTTCGTCGCACTGCCGGATCCCGGCGGTGCTTCGGTCGATGGCGTTCGCAACTGGTCCAGTGGCTGGCTGCCACCGTCCTATCAGGGGACCGTTTTTCGCGAACAGGGCAGTCCGGTGCTGAACCTGCAGTCCCGTACCCCGCGATCCCGGGTGATCGATGAGGGCCGCGCTGGGCTCCTGCAGCACCTGAATCAGCGGCACCTCAGCAATCGCCCAGGAAACCTCGAACTGGAAGCCCGCATCGCTTCGTTTGAATTGGCAGGCCAGATGCAGTTGGCCGCCGCTGATGCCCTTGACCTGACACAGGAAACTGCAGAGACTCAGCGCATGTACGGCCTCGATAATCCAGTGACAAAATCTTACGGGACTCGCTGCCTGATGGCCCGGCGACTGGTTGAGCGAGGCGTTCGGTTTGTGTCACTGTTCATGGCAGGTCAGCCATGGGATACACACTCCAGCAACAACGATGGCACAAAAAACTGCTGCCAGCGCACCGATCAGCCTGTCGGGGCCCTGCTGACGGATCTGCAGCAGCGTGGCCTGCTGGATTCTACGCTTGTGCTGTGGGGCGGCGAATTCGGTCGGACTCCCGCTGCCGAGGCCCGCGACAGTAAAACGGCCTATGGTCGTGATCATCACCCCTACGGTTTTAGCGTCTGGCTGGCCGGCGGGGGTGTCAAAGGTGGACAGCATTACGGGGCGACCGATGACTTCGGTTATCGAGCGATCGAAAATCGCACACAGACAGCCGACCTGCACGCCACGATTCTTAGACTGCTGGGGCTGAATCATGAAACACTGACATGGCACCACAATGGTCGCGACGAGCGACTGACGGACGTGTACGAAGCGCAGGTTCTGGAATCGCTGATTACGTGATCCCCGCCAAACTCCGCAGCACCCCGTCAGCCACGATCGGCTGCATCAGGGCAGCTGATAGCCCCGTCGATTGGTGCGCACCCGATACAAAGATGAACCGGCTGTTATGTACAGGGTCTGGCTGTCTTTACCTCGCGCAAATCCCACATTCGTGGGCAGCTCAGTAGGCAGGTATGCCAGTTCCGTGCCTGCCGGAGAATAAACACAGATCCCGGGACGCGAAACCGTCCGGACCGCAACGTACAGATTGCCGTCAGAATCGCAGACGAGCCCATCAGGGCCATCTTCCGGAGCATAATCTGCCAGCACCTTCCTGAATTTGGCCGAACCGTCTGCAGCCAGATCATAGGCCAGCAGCGCCATCGCACCCTTCTTCAGCGGAATTTGCACTCGGTCCGCCTGCGCACCGGGTCCGGCCAGCCGATCAATGCTTGTCCCGCCGTTGTCATTGCTGACGACGTACAGAGTCTTCTGATCCGGTGACACACAGACTCCATTGGGCTTGCCCGCGTCCGTGATGATGCGATTCAGGGAACCATCCGGATCGATCCGATAAACAGCTGCCACCGGCTGATCAATAACTTCGAAACCCAGATATCGCGGATCACTGAAGTAAATCCGTCCTCGTTCATCAATCGTCACGTCATTTGGCGAGTTCAGCTGGCGTCCCTCAAACATGGCAGCAATGATCCAGGCCCGCCCGGACTTCATATCTGTGCGAGTAATACGGCGACCACCGTAGTCAGCTCCTTCAGCGACGATCATGTGCCCCTGTGCATCAAACTTGATCCCGTTGGACATGCCGCTGGGGGAACGGAAAATGGTCGTCTTGCCGGTGTCAGGATCAAATTTCCAGATGTTTCCAGCTTCAATTGCCCCCTGCTTGTCACGCGTAATATGCGAAAATGTAATTTCGCTGAAATAAACCTGACCGTCCGGAGCCACAGAAACGCCCTCGGTCAGTACCTTCGACTCGAACAGCTTTTCGACCTTTGCATCGGCCGGAAATATCGGCTCGTCCGCCGTCACCGAACTCCAGAACACCTGCATCAGCAGACCGCAGTAAGCTATTGGTCGAAACATAGCATCCGTCCCCTTTAAGAATACCGGTGACCACCAAAAAACCTGAAAACCTGTAACAGAAGGCGCTCTGAGTTGCAAATTGGGGGCATCACCTGCTGTCGCCTCAGTCGCCGAATCTGCCGAAATCTCGCGGACGTCAGCCTCCCCGGACAAACTTCAGCTCCATTCACACTTGCTTCCGTTACCCGATTTCGCCATGCTGGGCGTTCGACTATTGGGGGGCCGTATCCCGAAATTGTCACCCCGTACAGGAAAGTGATCGGGCCATGCAGGATTTGCAATTCAATCGTCGCCAGGCTCTGCTGGCCGGCGGCCTGGGAACGCTCAGCATGAACCTGCCCGGTGTTGTCATGGGCAGCGACGAAGTCAACGCTGCCGGACAGGCTGTCCGCGCAGAAAAATCCTGCATCTTTATCCTGCTCTGCGGCGGACCCAGCCACGTCGATACGTGGGATATGAAACCCGATGCTCCGATCGACTATCGTGGGCCTTATATGCCCATCGAAACCCGTGTCCCCGGGATGCTGATTAATGAAATGCACACTGAACTGGCAAAGGTCGCCGACCAGTTCACGCTGATCAATTCCATGCACCATCCTGGCTCCATCAGCAATCACTTCGATGCCATGCACAACCTGCTCAGTGGCCAGTCCACGAAGCGAGTGCAGGAGGGTGTGCTCAATGATCAGCCCTACCTTGGTTCCATCGTCGCACGCCACAAACCCAGCTCCCGCAACTTCGTGTCGAATGCATGGCTGATCAAATGCGTCGGACCACCGGTCTTCTGTGCACCGAACATCGGGATTGGCGGCTATCTCGGCTCCGCTTACGCCCCGGTCTTCGTCGGATCTGCAGAAAATCATCCGGCCATGCCGGAATTCCAGCCCCCTGAAATCTACGCGCCCGTCGACGAAAGTCGTTTCGGTGACCGTCGTGGGTTGCTCTCGCAGCTGGAATCCGCCAGGTATGATCGTGATAAGCGAGTAAAGGACTGGTCTGATCTTCGCGCCAAAACCTATGACGCTATGACTCGTACCGAAGGCCGCGCTGCCTTCGAGCTGAATCGCGAACCCGACGCCGTAAGGCAACGCTACGGAATGCATCCGCTGGGACAGAACCTGCTGCTGGCAAGGCGCATGGTGGAAGCAGGAGTCCGCTTTATTACGGTCAATGGCTGGGCCGGGCAGGCCACCCACGATAAAAGCGGCCCACCCAGCAGCAGCTGGGACATGCATGGCGGCAACATGGGGATGGGCAATGCGTTCGGTGATGGCTCATATGGGATGGGGTTCTGCTTGCCACGACTCGATCAGGCACTTTCGGCACTGCTAGGCGATCTCAAGCAGTCCGGGCTGCTCAAAAATACTCTCGTTGTGATCACCGGTGAATTCGGACGGACGCCGTACGTTCTGAAACAGGACCCGCCGGGACGCCAGCACTGGCCACAGTGCTTCTCAACAATTCTTGCCGGTGCTGGTATCAAGGGCGGGCAGGTTTATGGCAAGTCCAATCGCTACGGCGAATTCCCGACACATAACGCAGTTCGCCCTGAAGAACTGGCCGCGACCATCTATCACGCACTCGACATTCCCATCAACAATCCACTGGATGCCACCGGTATGTTCCGCGCATTGACCACCGGAAAACCCATCATGGATCTGTTTGGCTAACGACGGCGATAAGGAGACCGTCGCTGAAAAAACCAGAATTTCAAAACCCGCGTGTTCGGCTGCTTGTCGTTACTTCGCGATTGATTCAGCCCGTGAATCACGCGCGGTCAGTTCTAAGCCAGACATGGCAGTTCGGCTCCAGCAGCAACGTGCGGTGCTGAATGAGTTTGTATTACCGTGATTCCAAATCTGTTTCGGTGACTTCGGCAAGACGGCTTTGCCAATCAGCCTCCAATTGCCCAACGATATTTGGGCAGTCAACGCGCCGCCAATACGGGTTGTCAGAAGATGGTTCGTGATACTCATGAATGGTGGCCAACCCCAGCGGCTCGATGGGGTTGTTGGCTCGAAGCTTGTTACCCGCCTTCTCCGCATTCCACGTGCGTTGAGACTGCAGTGCTGGGTCATCTGGTCCGAGCAGAAAGAGTCGATACCCGCGATCCCTCAGCAGAAATGGGCATGTCTTCCAGACATTGGGGTAGCTGAACAACATTGGGAACTCTGGTAGCCGAACCACCAAAAATACTCGGTTGCCGCCAAGGGGATTGTGATTTTTGGAAACGCCCGATCGGTAACTCGGGTGGATTTTTTTGTTATCCCGCATTTTCGCAGCGAAGTTCGTCCAACCAAAGACGGCGTGTCTCACCGCGTTGATTTGATTGCCATATCATACTCGATTCCACGTGCAAACAAGAAAGCCACCCACCGCCACAGGCCCAAGTCTCAATGCAAATAGAATTTGCGTTTGCAACAGATAACCCTCACTTCTGAAACATGTGCCCGCAGACCATGGTTTTCCCCGATTCGTGTTTGGGTGGGTTGTCGTACGGCTGCCAGTAGAGCATAGGGTCAGGTTGATCTTCCAGCGGTATTTCAGAGTACGAATTGGCATCAACAACAAAGTGCGATTCTGTCTCGAAGCAGGACAGCAGGCTATTCTGCAGAAAGTCCCAATGTGGCTCCGGTATGTCAACGAGTGAGCCGGAATCGCCGTCGAAAGGTACCGTTACCGGGGACACAGCATACCGGCGGCGGGGACACAGCACCGTTGCGGTGGTGCCATATCGAGTGCGTGGGGGGGGCACAGCGTTGCACTGGTCAGACGGGACTCAGAGTTTGGCCTGTGAAGAGATGTTGAAAAACGGCGGACGTTTTTTTTAAGCTATTTGGAAGAATGCTGGGGGCCAGCCCCAGCCCCCCCACGATTTATCGCTTTTGGCCATCAACAGGTTTGCGTTGCTCACGCATGCTGTTGGCTGGCAGGGCGATAATGGAAACACGGGTGGCTGCCGAAGGCAGCCACAGTTCTGGACCGGAGCCCAGTACTGTTCACCTCAGAAAATCTGTCGACGGGATCTCTCACTCGCTCGGGTTGCTTCCCAGCAGACGCCTGTCCTCCTGTGAGACCGTTGAGACTACGTCAGGATCAGGCAATTGTCGCGTGACTAACGCGGTCTGGTGTCTCGGCACCACAGCCAGCCAATTCCAGCCGGCAAAACCAGACTGGCCCACTGGTACCAGGTCAGTCCGGCAAACATCCGCATCTCCGGTCTGATGTATTCCGTCAGGAATCGCCACCCGGCATAGGTGATAATGTAGATTTTGATCAGTTGCCCGCGACACCACTGCCGCTGCAGCCATTTCAGTCTCCTGCGCTACAGCAGATCTAACGCCCATACGTGCCAGCATCAGACCAGCACTCAGTATCCCACCCAGCCGAAACAAAAATCGAATCCGCCCGCTCCGCGAAGGTTTGTGAACGCAAACGTATCAGTTCAGCTCGTGAGCTTACGCGAGTCCCCGGCTCGCTGTTACCCTGAAAATTTCTATGGATTGTTCCGTTTAGCCTTCGCAGCTCTCAGCGCTTCTCAATCTGCACCTCACAGAATGTCAATGCTGCCAGTCCGTTCTGGCCATACAGCAGGTTCTCTGGATTCCAGCTGGCACTGTCGAGCTATGTAATCCGGTCGGCGCGCGTCGCAGCCTTCAGCTTCAAAACCACACGCCGGCTACCCGTCGATTCGTCGAGCCTGCCTGCTTCCACCTGGCCCCGCTGACGGTAATCGCCCTCAAGACCCTTGCCGGTGAAATGGGTGGCGAACCGCCGGGCTGTCCAGCCACCATAACCCTCATGACGCACCGCCCCCAAAGTCTCGCCAGGACCATGGCTGCCCACCAGCGATAATCGCGGATAACCCGGCGCATCACACAGCGGCAGCAGATGCTGAGGGTATACCGAAGCATGAGTCAGACTGTCGCCAATCAGCAGTAAAGAAATTTTCTGATTCGATGCGGCGTCCGCCGGGATGATCCGCAGACGAGTCGCAGCGCGAGCCACCACCGAGTTTGACTGATCTCTTACTTCCAGCTGCAGGTCATGCAAACCCACATCAGTCGGTGCAGCCGTCAGTGTCCAGCGATCTGCCTGCTAACGACCCTTTGCACAGATCACATCAAATGCGTAGTTCGCAGGATTCAGCACCAAAACAAGATTATCAAAGTACAGATTCAGCTCGAGCCCCACGACGGCCGGGACTTCCCGAGGCAGCACCAGACGCACCGGCGCCGCCACGTTGACAGCATCCGAAGATCGCTCATCCTGCGGCGCACAAAACGCCATCAAATCTGCTGTCGGCAGCAGCCAGACGGCCACTGCTGCGATCGACAACCACAACCGTCGCTCTGTGCGCATGCCCAAGATCCTTGTCCGATTACAATACAGCATAAATCAGAATCTGAATTCCCAGCGCCACTGCAGCACCCAGACGCAGATCCGTATCCCAGCGATACGGCACTCCCGGCGGCAGTACACGCTCGCGAGGCAACCGCAGCACCCAGATCAGCAGCAGTACCGGCAACGCCAAAAACAGAGCACGCACAGAGCCAGGGGAAATTGTCAGGAGCACTCCGCGGAACCAGTCACCGACTGCATGCAAGAAAGTCATCAGTACCGCCCTCTGCAGCAAATTGCACACCATCCCCGGCAAGACGCGACGGCAGTCTAGTCGAATTGCCCGGGACAATAAACATACGCGACAACTCCACCCCGGTGCGCTGCGAGGATTTCAGTCCGCCGCTCGGCATCCTTCCAGACGCGAAGGACCAAATGTAGCTCGGGCTTTCCAGCCCGAGATCCGCCCTTAAGCAACACCAGACGACTCAATCCGGCTCGCAGGCCGCTGGATGGCTGGCTCGCGCTGTCCGTAAATCCCGGCTCGACATCAATCGCAGGCCCCCCCATCCGCCCCGCTCCGACTGCCCCTAACACCTGACAGCCGGAAATGGCAGCACCTCCGCCAACTCATCACTGCCCGCCGCGACCATCAACAGTCGGTCAAAACCCAGCGCCACGCCGGAACAGGCCGGTAAGCCGTGCTCCATCGCTTGCAACATTCGCTTCGCTCCGGGCAGCACTGACCCCGCTGCGCAGGCCCGCGTGTCATTCTGCCGCTGGTCCCGCCGCCGCAGTTCCGCTGGATCCGTCAGCTCCTGATACCCGTTACACAGCTCCAAACCACGGATGTACAGTTCAAACCTTCGCGCCACCGCCGGGGCCGTTTCAGTTGTCACTGCCAACGCCGCCTGGCTGGCCGGATAATCACACAAAAACTCCGGTCGCTCCTGACCACACCGCTGCCCAAGGCCCGCCTCAATACAAAATCCCAGTAACAGATTCAGTAACTCGTCCCTGACCATCGCCTGGCCCCCCGGGATCGGAATACCTCGCGACTGCGCAGCCGCCAGCAGTTCATCGTCAGTCGCCGCAAACACCGATAACCCCAGCTCACGCTTAAACGCTTCTGCGTAGGTCGTCAGCGCAAATTGCTCTGAACCCCAGGCCGGCTCGGAACGCCCCAGACTGCGGCAGCCCGCCAGCACCACTTCACGCACCAGCTGCTCAGTTAACCACAACTGATCCCGCCAGTCCGTTCCCACCCCGTACCACTCCAGCATCGTAAATTCAGGATTGTGCCGGGCACCGCACTCTCCCGCACGAAACACACGACTGATCTGAAAGATTGAGCCGGCACCAGCCGCTAGCAGACGCTTCATAAATGCCTCAGGCGACGTCTGCAAATACCAGTCCTGCTCACCCTGCCGCACCTTCATTGGCTCCAGCCATGCATCCACAACCATGTCCCGGGACAGACACGGAGTCTCCACCTCCAGATAACCCCGCGCTGTAAAAAACTGTCGCACCGACGCCAGCATCTCTGCTCGAGCTCTCAGCATCGGCAGGGAACATGCAGGACGCCAGTCTGGCAGATGATCACTCATCATCCTCAGCTCATACTCAAAAGACAGGGAAATGCCGTGTAATTCAGTGCTGCCCCGAAATTGCCCATCGCACTGCATTCGCCAGACGTCGCATCCCCTCGCGAATCCCGTCCGGACCCTGGACCCCAAAACTCAAACGCATCTCACTGCGAGGACGCTCAGACCAGTCCTGCGGATAACATAGTTCACCTGGTACATACATGACCTTGTCCACCTGAGTCGCCCGGCGAAACAGGTCACTTTGAAAACCCGTCGGTATCTCATCCGGCAGACGCATCCAGACATACATCCCGCCTGCGGGCCGATACCACGACACCCCCGGCAGGCTGGCAAATTCCCGATCAGCCGCCTCCAGCATCGCGTCCCGCTTCACGCGGTAATTGTCCCGCACTCGCTGTACATGCTGATGATAAGTCCGTTCCTTAATCGCACGCGCCACCACATGCTGGTTCAAATGCGCCGATCCAAAATCCTCGTTGCCTTTCAAGTCCGACAAAGGCTTCACCAGCGATGGCGGAACGACACCCAAACCCACCCGGATGCCCGGTGAAAAACTTTTGGAAAATGTCTGCGCCAGAATCACCGTGTCGCGGTCCCGATCATGTGACCAGATACTGGCCGGTGAAGCTCCGTCATACCGCAGTTCCCGATATGCGGCGTCTTCCAGCAGAAAAATTCGCGACTCACGAGAAAACTCACGCGCCAGCGACAACAGCTCTGGTCGCCGCTCACCCGACACACTCACCCCCGACGGATTCTCAAAATCACTCACCACATAAATCAGACGGACTCGCGCAAGACGACCGGACTGCTCCAGACGCTCAAGCGCCGCACGCAGTGCCGCAGGACACATGCCCTGCTGATCCGATGTCACCGGCACGATGTCAGCACCCGCTGCCTGCAAAACCCCCAGAAACACAAAATATGTCGGCGCTGCCACCAGACAAATGTCTCCCGGATTAAACAGCGCCTGCACCAGCAATGCCAGCAGCTGCTGCGATCCCGTCGTCAGAAACAGCTGCGATAATGGCAGATCCGTCAACCGGTCTTGCTGCTGCTCCAGCTCCGCCAGATAATCCCGAAAAATCCGCCGCAGCGGTTCGGGCCCCTGAGTCGTCCCGTATTGCAGCAGACGACGTCCCGATCCCGACTCACCCAGCACCTCACCCACCGTATCTCGCACCAGATCCACCGGCAGCGTCGCTTCATCCACCAGCCCGGCCGCCAGTGAAATACAGTCAGCGTTCTCCACCGCCTGCTGCATCAAAAAACCAATCGCCTGATCGGCCGATCGCAACGCCTGATCACTCAGCCTGATTACCGGATGACGCATCCCCCAACACTCCTCGCTCGGATCCGCTGCCGAATCCCAAATCCCTGATACCTGATATTCCAGCCGGCAAAATGTTTCAGCACCCGCGCCGACTCAGCCTCGCCTGCCACCCTGCGCCGCCGGACCGGAGACTGCATCCCCAATCGCAATCCGTACCTGCTGCTCAACCATCGCACGATAACGACCGCCACTGGCCATCAGTTCGGCATGAGTCCCCGTTTGCAGAATTCGCCCGCCCTCCACCACACAAATCACATCGGCCGATGCAATCGTGCTCAGCCGGTGAGCAATCACGAAGCAGGTTCGCCCCCGCATCAGTCGACCCAGACTCTGCTGAATCAGCTGCTCGCTGTCCGTATCCAGATTGCTGGTCGCTTCGTCAAGGATCAGCAGGCGAGGATCAGCGAGGATCGCTCGAGCAATCGCCAGACGCTGCCTCTGACCACCACTCAGCCTGACACCACGCTCGCCAATCACCGTCTGCAAACCCAGAGGCGTACGCTGAATGAACTCCAGCGCGTTGGCTGCCTCCGCCGCCGCCAGAATCTGCTGCTCAGACGCATGCCGACAGCCATAAGCAATGTTCGCCGCAATCGTGCCGTCAAACAAGAACACATCCTGCTCCACCACGCCCAGCAGCGAACGATAAGACTCCACGTCAAAACTTCGCAAATCCAGACCGTCCAGCAAAATGGCTCCCTGCGAAGGGTCATAGAAACGAGCCACCAGGTTGCACAAAGTCGTCTTGCCCGCACCGCTGGGCCCCACTAGAGCCACCGTCTGACCAGCCCGTACCCGCAACTCAATGTCACTCAATGCCGGCTGCCCCGTGCCCGGATACAAGAACGTCACCCCCCGAAAGTCAATGTCTCCTCGTACACCCTGCCGATCGACCCGCAGCAGCGTGCCCCCTGACTGCATTTCCATCGGTTCAGACAGCATGTCCAGGACGCGGTCCAGACCGCTGAGACTGTTCTGGAACTGAGTCGCACTGGTGGCCAGCGCAGCCAGCGGCTCCAGCAGCATCACCAGATACACCAAAAACATCATCAGATCACCTGCCGTCATAAATCCCGTCGTAACCCGCCACCCCCCGTAAAACAGCAGGCCGGCAGACGCAATCGGAATCAGAGCCTCCCAGACAATTTCCACCACCCGCATCCACCACCACGCATAGAGTTCCTGCCGAGCCATCACATTGTTTTCCAGCGAAAACCGCCAGGCCTCACGCCGCTGCCGGCTAAACGCCCGCACGATGCGAATCCCGGCAAATGATTCCGCCGCCCCCGCATCAATCTGCTCACGCTGCTTACGAATGGCCCGAAACTGCGGACGGATACTGTTGATCCAGGCGCGATGAGTCACAAAGACGGTGGGCAGCAACACAATCGCACCCAGTAACAGCGTCCAGTCCACCCACGCCAGGACCGCGAAACTGCCCGCCAGCTGAATCACCGCTCGCCACGGATTGTACAGCAGCCCAAACACCAGTTCGCCCACACTGCCGCCATCCTCACGGAGGATCGATGCCACTCCACCCGATCGCAGCTCCTGCACACGATGCAGTGGCAGTCGTATCGCGTGCTCAAACACACGCCGCCGAATGTCCAGCTGAATGATTTTGGAAATTCGAGTCGCATGCCAGCGGCCCCAGACATGAATCACAATTCGCACCAGCGAAACGGCAGTCACCACCAGCACTACGGCACCCAGAAGCTGCAGCGGAGTCGCAAGGGACGGAAATGTCTGCAGCCAGGCAGGCAGCGGACGACGGCTGAGTGCATAATCGATGACAAACTTCGTGCCGGCAGGTGGCAACAGCCCCAGCAGCGTTGAAATGGTGACCGTCACCAAAGCCAGCGCCAGACTGCGACGGTAAGGACGCAGCAGCCCCAGAAATTCACGCACCAGAGTCCCCGAAGAACGCACTCGGTCCCTGGCCGAACGCGTTTCACCCACCGAATGCACACTGCCGCCCGGCAGCTGGCGCAGCCGGACCTTTTGACGATGCACAAAAAAACGCGATCGACTGCTGACAGCAACAGCAGCCTGGGCAGAGACGGAAGGTTCAGGGAAGACGACGATCGGCGGTTTGATGCTCATGCCGGATTCTAAGCGATGAGCGGATTCGGTCGATAGTGGCCGGACCGATTCCAGGAACTCGCCCCAGATCTTCGATCGTGGCAAACGGGCCGTGCACCTGCCGATCCGCCACAATTCGGCTGGCCAGGGCCGGACCAACACCCTCCAGTTGCATCCATTCCACCCAGCCCGCCTGATTCACGTCGATCAGAAAACCCGACTGCGACTGATTGCCCCGCTTCACCACCAGCGGCAGCGGCCGTTGACTGCTGGTCCAGAACCATTGCAATAGCAGCAGCAGACAACTGACCCCGATCAGCAGCCGAAAACCGGGCGAATCACGCTGCAGCGAACGCTCCTGCGGCGAACCTGCCGCCGGCAATCCAGTGGGCTTTGACATAGTTGTATCCCCCCCCCTTACCCAGCACCCGGCCCGAATCCCGTATGCGGGATATAGTGCAATAATCAGTAACTAAGTCCGGGCGTTATGTGCTACCTCCCTAGTGCCCCTGATCTTTGGACAACGAAAGCAGGGATTTCCAGTCCCCGTGGCCAAAATCCACGCGGTATCACCAGGCTCGCGCCAAAACTAACGATCTGTTGACTTTTGACAACAGGTTTCGCAACAGCAGCAGCCAAGCCTAAAATCCGCCTGCGCACTACCGCCGCCCGCTTCCTCGCAGTCGCTTCCCGGCTGCCTCCAGCCATTCCGGCAAACCGGCCAACCGTTGCAAATGTTGAGATTTCCGAACCGCCGCGCTTGTCCCTCAGCCGGGGACGGTGAGAATTCCCGGTGAAAATTCCTGACCACGTGATTACCGCTCTTCTGTTCCCGGCAGGATGCCGGGGGATGACCCCATGACCAGCCCTGCCACCGGTCCCGCGCAGTTCACACCTGACGAATGTGCCTCTTTTCAGCGTGACGGCTTTTATGTGGCCCAGCGACTGATGCCCGAGAGCTATCTGCAGCGGATGCGGCAAATCACCGAACGCGACCTCGCGGCACATCTGGGCGATATCGAATACGAAGCACAGCTCCACTACCCAGGTGCTCCCGATTCGCTGGACAGCGAAGGTGGCCGCACCGTGCGACGGCTGCGTCAGGCCGTCAGCCGGGACCCCGTGTTTCTGCAGCTGCTGAAAGAACCGTTCCTGCTTCAGCGGCTACAGCAACTGCTGGGACCGCACGTCGTGATGCCGCTCGCGCACCACAACTGCATCATGACCAAACAGCCCCGCTACAGCAGCGATACCGGCTGGCACCAGGATACCCGCTACTGGTCCTTCACCGACGGCAACCTGGTCAATATCTGGATTGCCCTCGGGACGGAAGATCTGCACAACGGCTGCCTGCAGGTCCTGCCCGCCACCCATCATGCTCAGGCCAGCCCGCAACTGCTCGACGATGCTCAGTTTTTGCGTACCGACCTGCCGGAAAATCAGCCGCTGCTGCAAACCGCGGTGCCAGTTCTGCTGCAACCCGGCGACGTGCTGTTCTTCCACTCTCGCTGCTTCCACGCCGCCACCCGCAACTACTCGCAAAACACCAAACAGTCAGTCGTCTTCACATTTCGCTCGATCGAAAACCACCCCGTCCCCGGCTCTCGCTCCGCTGTCCTGCCCGAACTGCTGCTCTCCTGACCTCCGTGGCCACGCACGCCCACGCGGCAAGCCCCAGTCACTTTCCCCGCAACCCCGACATCCGCCGGCCAGGGAAGGCCCCCTCGGTTCGAGTACGAAAAAACTCCCCTCGTACGGAGTGAAACGATACTCGTACTGGAAAACTGTCCGCCCGCACCCCCACTGAACCATTCTGCGTTTCTCTTCGCGTCTTTGCGTGAGCCCCCCACTTCTCGAGACACTAGGCACCACAAGGCGTCAGTTTGCAGACGCTCCAAATGCAAAATGACAGATCTCGGGCTGAAGAGCCGAGGCTACGGGACCTCGCGTTCAGGAGACCCTGGCACCGCAGTGCCAGCGCACACCCATTATTAGCGTCCATTAGTGTCCATTAGCGGTGCACTGAACCCGTTTGCGTTTCCCTTCGCGTCTTTACGTGTGCCCCCGGTCTGCAATCCCACTCTGCCGCACTCTGCGATAATCTGTGATAATCCGTGGCCAAAAAAACATCCGTGGCCCCCCTCCGGCCCACCACACCCGTGACTCACTCTGCCGCCAGCGATACCCGCACCAGCTCCTTGTCGTTCCGTGCGAAAACACTCCGCATTGCAAAGGCCGGATGAGACCAGATGGTCATGCGACGCTGCACGGGACGAGTCGGCTCGACCAGCTTCGCGCGACTCACTTCCTCATATCCCGCGGCTGTCAGACGAGCCATAATCAGGTCGCCCTGTTCGTTGTGCACAAACATCCGATCACCGTTCGGAACCAAAAATGCATTCCACCAGCGACCACTGCCCGTCGCCTGCAGCGTCTCCCAGACACGCACGCCGTCCGCTGTCCGCAGACACCGCAGCTGACCATAACTGCACACTCCGAAAATATGGTCCGGGCCTACGACAGGCGTCGGCATAATGGAATGCAGACCGTCCGTGTCCTGCTCGCTGGTCCCCTGGCCCTTCCAGACCACCTCCGCCGCATCCGTTCCCACCTTCAGCATCAGCGGCCCGTCGTAAAACGCCGTCAAAAACAGACGGTCATTCAGCTTCCGCGGCATCGGTACCGTCAGCCCATAACGAATCGACCACGGATGCTGCCAAAGCTGCTTACCCGTTGCCGGATCCAGTGCAGAAACCGCCACCGGGTGCCAGATGATCAGCTGCCGCCGGCCGGCGAATTCGTAAATCACCGGCGGACAATAGCCCACACCCGCATCCTCCAGAGATCGCCACAGTTCACGACCCGTCCGACGGTCAAAACTGATGACCAGCCCGCCCTGCTCACCACCCACTAAGGTAATCAGCTGGTCGCCTTCCACCAGGGGTGATGCGGCCATTCCCCAGGTCGGCAGCTTCGTGCCGAAATCACGCTGAAATTCCTTCGACCACCGCACCTCGCCCGTCACTGCATCAAAACAAAACATGTGCCCTTCCGCACCAATCGTGTAACACAGACCGTCATGGATCACCGGGGTTGTACGAGGCCCTGCGGGATAGCTGACCGTGTAGCGGACTTTGTGATCATACTTCCACAGCTCAGCCCCGGTCTCGGCATCCACGCAAAACACCCGCTCCAGCCCCTCCTCTGCCAGACGGTCCGTCACATACACTCGACCGTCCGCCACCGCCGGCCCGGAATAACCCTCGCTGATCGGAAACGACCATTTCCGCGGCAACAGACTATCCGTGGAGAATTTCTCCACGATCCCGGTCTCATGCCACACACAGTCCCGCTGCGGACCGCCCCACTGCGGCCAGTCGTCCGCACGCAGCCGGCCATCAAAGATCGCCAGCACCGACAGACACGCCAGACCGCAAGTCCACAAGTTCCGCAGCATCACCGCACATCCTTCCGCTCAAATCAGAGTCCGCATCACAAAGATACTCATACTTACTGCAGCACGGATTACCAGGGCAGTTCCCGCACGTACAGATTGCGAAAGTACAGCTCACTGCCGTGATGCTGCAGTTCAATCTGGTCCGCCCGCGGCAGTGGTTCCACGCCATTCTTGTCCCAGTAATTCTCCAGCCGCACGCGATCCACCACCAGCTTGTCGTTCAGCCAGATGGTGACCTTGTCGCCCACCATCCGAATCAGGAACGTGTTCCATTCGCCCGGCTTGCGGTCGGCAAGCTGCGTCGGAGCATTGCGCCAGCGACGATTGTTCCACAAACCACCGGAACCCAGATTACGACCGTTCGAATACTGCGCCACCCACTCCAGCGAATTCGCCGGATCTGCCGCACCCGGCTTGTTACGCGGATCCCACGGGTCCCAGATCTGAATCTGCGGCGTTCCCCGCAAATAAATTCCCGAATCCGCACCTGCCGGAATCTTCCAGTCCACATACAGCTCGAAATCACCATAGTCCTGAGCCGTACACAGACTTTGACCCTTGCCGTCGTACGTCAGCACGCCGTCCGCCACGCTCCAGTGCGTCCGCATCACGTCGTCAGCCTTCGCCTGAGCCGCCTGCAGGTCGGCCCCAGTCAATTTTCGCCGCTGATTCGCATTTTCATGAGCCAGACCCTTCCAGCCTTCCAGACCGGTACCGTTGAAGATCACCGTGAACCCGGCCGGTGCTGTGTTGACCTGGCTGCTGGCCGGCTGAGTCGGTGCGGGGGCGTAGTCGGCAACTTTCAGATTGCGAAATTCCACGCGGTCGTCGTGTCCCGCCAGCACCAGATGCCCCGCGCGATTCTTCCGGCCCGGGTGCCGGCTGCCGTCCAGCGGCGGCAAATCCTCAATAAAAGCATCCACAATCACCGCGCCGTTCAGAATCACCATGATGTGGTCTTCAATCGCGATGATCGTCTGAGTATTCCATTCGCCCACGGGCTTCAGATACCCGGTTCGGGCTGGCACAAGGCCGTAAACAGAACCGTGATACTGCCACGGTTTCAGCCACGACAAAGTCTTCTTTTCGCCGTTCGCCATCACAGCCTCGCCGTTGTACAGCTTGCCGTCATGGTCCAGAATCTGAATCTCCATTCCGTCCTGGGAAGGATGACCGTTCAGCGGCACCCGGATGCCAATTCCATTGTTGCCACTTTCTTCCAGCCGAAATTCAAACTGCAGTGCAAAATCACTGTACTGCTGCTCTGTGTACAGATTCTTGCCCCCCTTGTTGCACACCAGCACCCCGTTTTCGGCCACATAACCTTTGACATCGCCCGTCCAGCCTGTCAGGTCGCGGCCGTTGAACAGGTCCTGCCACGCCGCTGTCTGCAGCACACGTACCGCGTTGGCGGCTGCTGTCAGATTGGCATCTCCCTGGGGCTGCTGAGCCCTGGCGGGGCACGACAGCAGCAGGACCGCTGAAAGCACGGCGGCCGCAGCAGACAGAGGAGCAAAGCATCGCATGAGTATTTCCTGGCAGGATTGACTGTGGGAAGAATGTTGCAGAAGTGGTACCCTTAGCAGATTCCCGTTCGATTCGCCAATGTGTCGATAGTATCTCGAATAGTACACCGGTGCGGAGCATTCACCGTGCAGACTGCAATTCATCGCCCTTCGCTGCTCTCATCGCTGCACCTGCTGGCGCTGCTGCTGGTCACGGCAAGATTCGCACCGCCGGTCGTCGCCCAGTCCGACACAGCCGACCCCGCTGCCGCTGCGCAGACTCATGCTCAGCCGCAGCTCCCGCAGTGGGTCTGGGTCCAGCCGGATGACCTCAGCCGGCGACAATTGCAGCAGGAAATGACGCTCGCGTCGGCTCCCGCTTCCGCTCAGCTGAAACTGGCGGCTGATTGCTGCACAGCAGAGGTGCTGGTCAACGATCGCTCAGTCTGTGTCGTGGGACCGTACTCACCCACCGTCAGTCTCGATATCACGCAGGACCTGCGGTTCGGTTCCAATCTGATTTGTATCCGACTGCAGAAGTCTGCTGGTCCGTCGGCCGTCGCACTCTCCATCGCGGCAGTCGATGTCGCTGGAACTAAGCTGCTGAATACCGGCCCGCACTGGACAGCAGTGGCCCCGGGGACACTGCAGGACCTGGGAACTGTGCGTTCACAACTGTGGGGCATCGGCAGTGCTTCACTGGATTTATCCGGAGCTGACAATTACGAACAGTGGCGACTGGCGACCGCGGCAAATTCCGGGACGCAGGATGGAAAATTGCGGGCGCGTCCCGGTTTCAGAATTACACGACTGCGAACTGCCGGCCCGGATGAAGGTTCTTGGGTCAGCATGGCCTTCGATCCTGCCGGACAATTGACGATTGCCCGCGAAGACAAAGGCCTGCTCAGGTTCGCTAGCGACAGTGATGGTCTGCCCGCCGGAGCAGCGGAACTGATCAATGGCGACCTGCTGGAGTGTCGTGGCCTGCTGTATGCACACGGAGCACTCTATGCCAGCGCCAATAATTCCAAAGCGCTGTACCGCCTGCAGGATGCTGACGGCAACGGCACGCTCGAGCAGGTTGAAAAGCTGAGGGAATACAGCGGCGGAGTCGGGCATGGACGAAATGACCTCACGCTGGGCCCGGACGGCTGGATCTGGTCGATTCACGGCGATTCGGTGGATGCTCCCGCCGCCGGTACCGCACTTGATCTCACCAGCCCCCTCCGCGATTCCCGCCGCGGTCCGGTTCGGCAGGAAGGGTATGTGGTGCGAGTCAGTCCTGATGGAACGCAGTCAGAAGTGGTCTGCACCGGACTTCGTAACCCATTTGGCATCGACTTCAACTCTGACGGCGCTGCATTCACGTATGATGCTGACAATGAATTTGATATGGGGACCCCCTGGTACCGTTCCACCCGCATCTGGCAGCTTTCCGCCGGGCTGGATTTTGGCTGGCGAGTGGCTCAGGGGCAGTGGCCGCCCTATTTTCCAGATCGAGCCGACAATAGTGTCTGGCAGCTGGATACCGGCAAAGGTTCACCCACGTCTGTCATGTTCGGGAAGCGTCTGAAGTTTGCTCCTGACTATCAGAACTGCCTGTATGTGCTGGACTGGGCGTATGGCCGAGTGCTGGCAGTGCACATGGCTCCCCGGGGCAGCATGTATCGGATGGCCGGTGAACTGTTTCTGCAGGGTGTTCCGCTGAATGTTACCGACATTGCAGCCGGGCCGGACGGGGCCATGTATCTGATTACAGGTGGACGCCGCACGCAGTCAGCACTGTATCGAGTGACCATGGAGCAGCAGGAAGTGACGCAGTCTGCGGCAAGTCTGCACGAACAGCGTTGTGCCGAGTATGCTCGCGGGCAACAGGAACAGCGGGATGTCGCGACGCGCTGGCTGCGTGCAGAGTCGCCGCTGCAGGATACCAAGGCTCGATTACGTTGGGTTGAGCAGACACTGGGGCAGGCTGATCCGCAATTGCAGGCAATGGCTCGCACGGTTCTGGAACAGATGCCGGTGGCAGCGTGGGGCCAGCGCATGCTGGACGTGGCGGATGAGTCGGTGTTCTTCGAGTCATCATTGTCGCTGGTCCGTGCCGGCACGCAGGCTGATGCTGAGCGGCTGCTGGAAAGACACACGACCTGTCTGGCAGGCAGCCGCGATGTGATGTTGGCCCCGAACATACTGCGGCAGATGTCGATTCGTCTGCAGGTGCTGCAGGAGATTGCTTTGCGGTTTCCTGAGCTGGTGCGGCAGGCCGCGGGTCCCGCGGAATTTGTCGGGCAATGGCTGCAGGCTGATTTGCAAAGGTGTGCGGCTGAGTCGCATTGTTTTGCCGCCGGTGAGCAGTCACTGACTCTGCAATATCGGCTGGTGGCTGCGGCGGCGGAGCTGGGTGTGCCGCTCGCCGCGCCAGGGGCTGCGGCCACAGCCAGCGTGCAGCGACTGCTGCAAAGTCAGCGGCAGCAGGATCAGCTGGCCGCGCTGCTGGGATTACGCAACCAGCTGGGCTTGGCCAGTCCCGAACTGGTGCAGCAATACTTCAATACGCTGAATGCGGGCCAGCACTGGCTGGGAGGAGATGGCATGGCGGTGTTTGCCAGTCGGCTGCGTGAGGATGCTCTGGCGTCGTTGCCCGAGGCGGCGCGGGGCACGTATCGGGAAGTGCCCGCAGTGACTCAAACTGACGAAGTGCTGACGGTGATTCGGCCTGAGGTACAGCGCTGGCGACTCGAAATGCTGTTGCCGTTACTGCAGCAGCAGCCGACGCCGGCAGATCCTGAACTCGGTGCACGACTGTTTCGCGAAACACTGTGTGTGCGCTGCCATCGTTTTGGGACGGTGGGACAGGCCGTGGGACCTGAACTGACCTGGGTCGGCCGACGATTTTCCCGCACCGATTTGCTCAGTTCGATCATTGAGCCATCGAAGGTTGTGGCCGAGCCGTGGCGGCTGACGCATATCACCAGAGTTGACGGTCTGACGCGAACCGGGCGACTGCTTGCTGAAGGTGACTATCGCTCGGAGCTGATCCGGCTGAACACCGACATTCTGCGACCCGGTCAGTTTGAAACGATAGACAAGAAACAGGTGGAAACACTGCGGACCGTCGAGCTGTCTCCGATGCCGCAGGGACTGCTGGACACACTGACCCCCGCCGAAATCAACGCCCTGCTGGACTACCTGCAGTCAGCCGGCCCATAACTCCGCCCCTCCATCG
>Ga0208048_1000106_pt1 | contig 42011 bp, 44 predicted proteins | sample Malawi_45m_30L_FD_184163 | JGI IMG/M metagenome (GOLD analysis project Ga0208048, IMG submission 184163) | Freshwater microbial communities from Lake Malawi, Central Region, Malawi to study Microbial Dark Matter (Phase II) - Malawi_45m_30L... | ecosystem: Environmental > Aquatic > Freshwater >...
AAGTCTGGATCAAGCCTGGATCAACCCTGGAATGCGTTTAGGTGGGAATCGCTTACTTGGGAATGCGCAGAGCCCCGCTCTAGTTATATATTGTGGTAGGTGAGTAATTGAATTTTCAATCAAGTCTCAGCCAAGCTGCTAAAGACGAGCAGAACGAGCCAGGAGGCCCCAGATGCCAGCGGTAACCGTCCCCGACATCACCATTCTCCCGCGCGTTGACGCCAACCCATCATCAGATAAGAGCCGCCCGCGAACCGTCAAGCAAGTGACCACAGCCCCTCAAGGGTTCGAGGGTGAGGGATTTCCCGTCCGTCGCGCATTCGCCGGTATCGATCTTGCAGAGCTCGATCCATTTATCCATCTCGATCAAATGGGCGAAGTTGAATATGCGCCGGGGGAGCCAAAGGGAACTCCATGGCACCCGCATCGCGGTTTCGAAACCGTCACATACATCATTGATGGCATCTTCGATCACATGGATAGCAATGGTGGTGGCGGAACAATCACTAATGGCGATACTCAATGGATGACAGCCGGCGCAGGCATCCTCCACATCGAAACTCCACCTGAGCATTTAGTAGTCAGCGGCGGCCTCTTCCACGGATTCCAACTCTGGGTCAACCTTCCTAAAGCACAGAAGTGGTCACCTCCTGCATATCAAGATGTTCGCGCCAATGATGTTGCTCTACTTGCATCACACGATGGTGGCGCGCTCCTTCGCGTAATCGCCGGCGAGGTCGGAGGCCATAAAGGTCCAGGGCGCACCCGCACACCCATCACACTTATTCATGCAACGCTCTCGCCTGGCGCGCAACTTCGACTTCCATGGCGCCAAGATTTCAACGCGCTCGCATACACACTTAATGGTTTTGGAACAATGGGTCTAGAGCGTCGCCCAGTGAAGTCAGGTCAGATGACTCTGTTTGGACCCAGTTATGGCGAGAGCGATTCCATCATCATCTCAGCGGACGATAAACAAGAATCACGTATGCCCCAGATGGATGTCTTTATCCTCGGTGGCCAACCAATTAAAGAACCGGTCGCATGGATGGGCCCATTCGTGATGAATACCAAGAGTGAAGTCTTACAAGCTTTCGATGATTTCCAGAAGGGAAAGCTCGGCCGAATCCCAACCATAAAACGACCTAGCGATCTCCATAAGATTCATGGAACCCCAGATGAACTTCAGGAATCTTAAGTAATTCCCAGCTAAAGATTTTTATAGCGATTTGAGCGAGCCGACAACTTTTGTTAGCGAAGCTTTCGCATCTCCAAAGAGAAGCGTGGTCTTCGGATCATAGAGCAGTTCATTCTCGATTCCTGCAAACCCTGGGCGCATTGAACGCTTTAAGAAGATGATGTTCCCCGATTGTTGAACATCAAGAATCGGCATGCCATAGATCGGACAGCCAGGCGTGGTTTTTGCAGCAGGATTGACCACATCATTAGCACCAATAACTATCGAAACATCGGTCTGTGGGAAGGTCGGATTGATCTCATCCATCTCCACCAATTGGTCATACGGAACATTCGCTTCAGCAAGCAACACATTCATATGCCCTGGCATACGACCAGCAACCGGGTGAATTCCATACGCAACATCGATGCCTTTAGCAGTTAAAAGATCAGCTAACTCGCGGACGGTATGTTGCGCTTGTGCAACAGCAAGACCAAATCCGGGAACAATAACTACGCGTCGGGCGTAATTGAGCAGGATCGCTACATCCTCCGCAGAACCAGATTTAACCGGACGGGTATCAGCTGTTCCTGTAGCAGTTGCAGTAGCGGTGAATGCGCCAAAGAGAGTGCCAAAGAGTGAACGTCCCATCGCCTCTGCCATCAAACGGGTCAAGATAGTTCCAGAGGCGCCTACAAGCGTTCCCGCGACAATCAACAAAGTTGCCTCTAATACATAACCACTCGCGGCAACAGTCAAACCGGTGAAGGCATTAAGTAACGAGATAACAATCGGGACATCTGCTCCACCCACAGGCAGCACAAAGAGGATTCCAAAGAGCGCGGAGAGGCCCATCAGCACCATGACTGATGTCGTATCTGCTGCAGAGAAAACCCACCCGCTACAGACCAGAATCGCGACTAGGTTTCCTGCGATGACAAAGCGACCACCAGGGAAAATCACCGGGCGCGTAGTCATCAATTCTTGCAACTTCAAGAAGGTAACAATTGAGCCGGTAAATGAAGTAGTGCCTACAACTACTGTGAAGATTGTGGCAATGAGAACGGCGGCGCCAATTGCACCTGCCTTCTCGGCAGCTTCTTCACCTAACTTCAAATACTCGACAATTGCTACGAGCGCAGCAGCGCCACCACCAACTCCGTTAAAGAGCGCTACCAATTGGGGCATCTGAGTGAGTTGAACTTTGCGGGCGGCAGGTACGCCAATCACCAAACCTACGACAATAGCTCCCAGAATAAGTGGAATATTTTTCAGCGGTAATTGATCGCCATAGAAGAAGACCACCAAGGTTGCGATAGTCGCACCAGCGGCCCCAATGAGATTTCCGCGACGAGCGGTCTTGGGGTGAGAGAGGCCTTTAAGCGCCAGGATGAAGCAGATTGCGGCGACGAGTCCGATGAGGTCATAGAGATCGCGGCTCACTTATTTCACCTCACCCGATGTATCGCTACTAGCTGGCTTCTTCTTCACCTTAAACATCTCCAGCATTCGATCAGTGACGACAAAGCCACCGACCATGTTGATTGTTGCCAGCACAATTGCAAGTAGCGAAAGGGTGAGCTGTAACGTGTTATCGCTATGTGATGCAACGATAATCGCACCCACCAAGATAACTCCGTGAATTGCATTCGCACCGCTCATCAATGGGGTGTGAAGAGTCGAGGAGACCTTCGATACCACTTCGAAGCCAACAAATACTGCCAAGACAAAGATAGATATCAACGCAAGACCGCTACTCATCGCCCACCTCCACTTGCACCGGAGAGCGCTGTTTTCGCGCCTTCATGACGAATCTCGCCTTGATGAGTAACAGCGCTCGCCGCGATGATTTCATCGTCGAAATCTAGATGGAGCGAACTCGTGCCCTCTTCGCTCTTGACCATCAGCATCAACAAGTTCATGCAGTTCTTAGCAAAGAGTTGCGAGGCATGAAATGGCAATTGGCTCGGTACATCTTTACCGCCCCAGATTCGAACGCCATTCACTTCGATGATTTCCCCTGGTTGTGAACCTGCGACATTGCCGCCACTTTCGGCGGCGAGATCGACTATGACTGAACCAGATTTCATCGCTGCCACCATCTCTTCCGTGACCAACATCGGCGCAGGGCGACCAGGAACTGCAGCGGTAGTAATGACCACATTGGCGCTGGCTAAGAATGGAGTGAGCAGTTCCCGTTGTTTTACCGCACGCTCTTCACTCATCTCGCGGGCATATCCACCCGTGCCCTCAAGAGCCTCTAACTTCAAATCGATAAATGTTGCACCCATCGAACGGACTTCATCTGCGGAGGAGGGACGAACATCGTATGCAGAGACAACGGCGCCTAACCGGCGTGCAGTTGCAATCGCCTGAAGTCCGGCTACACCCGCGCCCAGGACCACAACATTTGCCGGAGTAACTGTTCCGGCCGCGGTCATAAGTAATGGGAAGAAGCGCGGTGATAGCTCAGCGGCAACAAGCGCTGCTCGATATCCAGCGCAGAGCGCTTGCGAGGTGAGGGCATCCATCGATTGCGCCCGCGAGATACGGGGGACCAATTCGAGTGAGAATGAGGTGGCGCCCGCTTTTGCAGATGCGCTAATCGCATCGAGGGATTGATTGGGAGCGAGGAATGAAATAGTGATCGCGCCCTTTTTTAGTTGGGCAAATTGTGCGGGAGTTAACGGATTCACCGAGAGCACGACATCAGCCTTGCTGATCTCACTTGCTGAACCCATCTCTGCCCCAGCTGCAATCATCGCTTGATCTTCCGCGAGCGCATCTACCCCTGCCCCTGACTCAACCGAAACGGTAAATCCAGCGCGGATATATTTGGTGATGACATCAGGGACTATGGCAACGCGCTTTTCGCCCGCTTTAGATTCACGCGGAACAAATATATGCATCTGCCACTCCCTTTGAGCTCTACTAGCCCTTTAAGCAGGCTATACGGTACCGCGAAGGTCCTTATTTATCAGATGAAAGAGGAGCGCTTGAATTGTGGTTCTACGGTGAAAAGCTTGGCGCCAGACCACTGATTTAGACCCATCAATCACCTCAGCAGTGACCTCTTCACCACGATGAGCAGGTAAACAATGCATGAATATTGAGTCCGAGGCGGTGAGATCAAGAATCTTTTGGTTGACGGCGAATGGCGCTAGGTCACGTAACTTCTCAGAGCGGACGCTCTCATCATCACCCATAGACATCCAGACATCGGTGTAGAGCACACTTGCATCGCGCGCGGCGGACTCTGGGTCATGAGAAATCTCAATTACACCACCATGTTCGCGCGCAATTCTCTGCGCGCGTTCAACGACTGTGTTGTTTGGCGCCCATTTGCCAGGTGGGGTAGCGATAACGATATGTGCACCAAGGCGTGCGCCCATCAACATCCAAGCGTTCGCCATATTGTTGCCATCACCAAGGTAAGTGAATTTTCTCCCTGAAACTTTCTTCCCAAACACCTCTCTGATCGTCACCCAATCTGCAAGAAGTTGGGTCGGGTGATCATCATCAGTGAGTGCATTGATTACAGGAATGCTCGCCCACTTCGCGAACTCGTTGACATCTTCTTGAGCGTAGGTGCGAATGATGAATGCCTTTGCAAAATTGCTAATTATTCGCGCGGTATCCGCGATTGTTTCGCCGCGCCCAATTTGCAATTCATCGCCGCGAACGAATACAGGAGTGCCACCCAGGTGCGCCACAGCGCTCTCTGAGGCAAGTCGGGTTCTCGTCGATGCTTTATTCATATATATAACAACGCTCTCACCTGCGATGAAGCTCGATACTGAGAGCGGTTTCACAGCAAAGCGCGCTGCAGTATCGAGGAGAAGTTCAAGGTCATCCCGGCTGAGCGCATCTGAGCTCACCACATCTTTAAGGTGACCGCTAGCGAGAGTCATAAAGGCAAGGGTACGCCTTCACCCTTTAGGCTTGCACCAGTGCGCCGGTGCACCAAAACTCGTGTATTGATAGGGGCGTTATGAGTATCAGGGAGCGGATAGAGACGCTGGTCCGCCCGAAGAGTAACGGCGTTGATGAGGGTGATCATGAGCGCTTTTCTCACTATGCAGATAAAGCGAAGATCACTGAATCTGCAGTCACAGGCAAGGCGATTCGTGCGCTCTGTGGCAAGAAATGGGTCCCCACTCGTGACCCACAAAACTTTCCTATTTGCCCAACATGCAAAGAGATTTTTAGTCGTCTAAAGCAATAATGCTCATATTATGAATCAGAAGCCGACCAGATTCATCTCCTGCACTACCTCTGTCGCGCTAGCTTTGCTCTTGATGCTCACCTCTGGGCTTTCCCATGCAGCGGCAAGCTCTCCCGCACCGAGTGCAAGTTCAGATTCCTCCACCGCTCCTACGACGATTGCACCGCAACCCCAGACAAGTGCCAATCCTGCAGTTGGGAGTGGGAATAAACCAGCACGAAAGATCTACACCGGTTGGATTCCTTATTACAGCGTCCGTGCTTCGGTTGCTCGTTCAATCGCCTACCAGGAGATGATGAGTGAAGTCTCTCCATTTTGGTATTCACTCACGAGTTCAAAAACAATCAAGAATCAATTCACATCGGCCAATCCTTCATTGAAGATGGCAGAACAGGTCCAACTCTTACGATCGCAAGGGCTAAAGATTCTCCCTGCAATCACCGATGGCACGAAGAAATTAGTCTTATCTGGATACCTAGGAAAAGAAGGCACTCGTAAAGAAGTTGTTACAACTATTACCAATCTGGTCGTCAATAATAATTTTGATGGAATCGACTTAGATCTTGAGGGATTCGCATTCGTCGACGGGTCATCATCATGGAATAAAACCAAACCTTTATGGACAGAATTCATTAAGGAGCTCTCTGCAAGCCTTCACTCACAGGAGAAATTGCTTTCGGTCACCACGCCCGTGTTATTTGATCCTGCTTCGGGTAGAAAAGGTTCGTATCACGTCTATAACTGGGCGGGGATTGCTCCATACATTGATCGATTGCGAATCATGACCTACGACTTTTCAGTGGGTAAACCAGGCCCAATCGGACCGCTGGAATGGAGCGAAAGCGCGTTGAAGTACGCAATCTCAGTATTACCAGCATCGAAGGTGTGGGTTGGCATACCTGGATACGGGAGAGATTGGATTACAAAAGTCGAAGGGATCTGCCCTAAGAATGTCGCTAATTTAATTAAGGCAGGTACGAAAGCAGCGGTCTTTGATGCTGCAAAAGGATCTGAGCTGGCATTGGCTTATGGCGCTACACCTGTCTATGACGGAGTCCGTGGCGAAGCCACGTTTACCTATCAAAAGACCTATAACGGAGTCAATGCTGCTGGTGAACCAGTTTCCTGCACCGCAACTCGAGTAGCGTGGTATCAAGATAAGCGCGCCTATCTAGCCCGAGCTGAGTTTGTCACTAAGTATCGAATTGGTGGTCTAGTGCAATGGACCCTGAGTCAGGCAAGTCCTGAATCAATCGATGCCCTTTTAGAATATGCTCGTACGATCGGTCCAGATGAAGTTGTAGCGAAGATTTCATCAAAAGAGATCACCTCACAGTATGGAGAGACAAAACGACTCGAAGCGCTCTTTGCACTTAAAGATAAGTCGCCGATTGAAAATCTCGATGTAGTTTTCCAATTCCGACGGAGTGAGCAAGATTCCTGGAGTGATTTAACAAAAGTACAGACTGGACGAGATGGATTAGCGCAAGTTGATCTACTTGTAGGTGGTGCACTCAAGTTCCGCGCTATCACCGAAGAGACATGGGAGCGCCTTGCTAGCCAAACTGAAATAGGTACTCTCAAAGTAACGCGATCACTTTCAATCTCGGCACCTACCCATGGAAAAGTTGGAGCAGCGCTGGAAATTCTCGCCCAAGTGACCCCTCGCGAGGGTGAGGTCACGCTGCAAGTTCGACGGGGTGGAGCGTGGCAAGATCTCGATGCGGGCGAGGTTTCGCCGCTCAACGGTGGCCATCTCTTTCTGGTCTATCCCAAAGCGCGCGGGTTTGAGACATTTCGAGTGACAGTTGCAGCAAGTGAAAAATACAATGGTTCCGAGGGTGAGCCCTTTACAGTTCTTATCCGATAAATCGTGGAGATTGGAGGCGTGATGATTTCGACTCCTAAAGTAAGTACTGCAGATACCGAAGTAACGCCTTCAGACTCTGTAGAAGAGTTTCTCCGCTCTCTTCACGATAAACCTTGGGTGACCATTGTCTGGGACGATCCAATAAACCTGATGTCATATGTGACCCATGTATTCATGGTGGTCTTTGGTTACTCCAAAGATAAAGCGCATCAACTCATGTTGCAGGTACATAACGAAGGTAAGGCAATCGTCAGCAATGGAACTCGAGAAGAGATGGAACATGATGTCGCGATGCTCCATGAATATGGACTCTGGGCCACTCTTCAGAGGATGGAGTAGCTACAGTGAGTGGATTTTCACGGAAGCGAAATGGCGAGATCCTCGCGACCTTCTCGCACTACGAGGGCGCCATATTAAAGAGTCTCACTGAGCAGATTCTCGAGCTCCTTGGTGAAGGCGATGCGCCGGCAGATCCTCTCCTTGCAGTAGTGGGAATCTCAAGCAATGACTCGCTCCCCGAAGATCCCGTTCTTGCGCGGCTCCTTCCTGATGCCTATAAGGAAGAGAGGGATGCGGCGGAGTTTCGCCGCTACACCGAACATAGCGCGCGCGAGAAGAAGCGAGCTCACGCTCACGCAATCCGTGACATCCTGATGGAAAATCTCGGCGATCACGCTCTTGATTTGACTGAGCCTGGTTTAAATAAACGAGAAGAGCTCCACTTCATTCTCACTGAAGAAAAAGCCCAGATGTGGTTAATGGGAATCAACGATATGCGCCTTGCCTTAGGTACGCGCCTCAACGTCACACCTGATGCTCAAGAACGATTTGCGGCAATGAGCGATGAGAGCCCAGATAAGGGAATTTATAACCTTTTTGCATGGTTAGGGTGGCTACAAGAAATCTTGCTCGACATTTTTGCAGTTACTGAGCCATGAAACATGGGTAACCTTTTTCATGAACCATTGGCTACAGCTGCTAGGTTAAATGAGAATTTTCCGCATAATAATGGGTCACAAGTTCCTCGAGTTGTTCATCCGCCAGTTTGGCTTCAGCCCAGATATTTCCGAGTTCGAAACATGGATCGTTGTTACCAGAGTACTCGTAGTCAATTAACCAAATTTTATTCCCATCATCAATAAAATTTGCAGGAAGTAAATCATTGTTGCAGGGAACCTTTCCTTCATCGAGGACTTTTAACGCATTCCACATTTGCTCCAAGTGTCTCTCAAAATCTTGGTAATTATTGGGCAATTTGAATCCACGTTCTTTTACAATTCTCAAGTAGCTTTGCTGAATTGCAAACATGTCGAAATCTCGATCAAATTTGCGGGCAGAATGGAGATGCCGACAACTTTTTGCGACTCTATCAAGGTTGCGAGAGACATCATCAGCATCGAAAGTTTTACCATTTATGAATTCAATTACTAATAAACCGTGCTGAGGCAAATATTCGAAAACTTTGGCGCCAATTCCAATTTCGGCTGCAATGCTCGAATTTGTAAATTCAGAATTTCTATCAATCGACAGTAAATTGGATTCATTACTTGAAATTCGCACTACGTAATCTTTTTCAGGGGTGGAGACTTTTAAGTTTCGATTAGTAATGCCACCAGACAATTCCGCGAGTTCATGACGATTGGAAAGTAACGGCACCCTATCTAAGAGATGGCCAAAAGTTGCTTCAAGCTCGGTTCTGGTCCGGTCAACACTCCACTCTTGCAAGAACTCTTTGCAAAAGATAAAGAGCGGGCTGCGCGACGACTTGTTCATATTCCTATGGGGCGATTTGCGGATGCATCTGAGATTGCAGCCGCAGTCGCTTTTCTTGCCAGCGATGATTCATCCTTTATCACTGCATCCAACTTCCTAGTTGATGGCGGAATCTCGGGCGCTTACGTCACTCCGCTGTAGCGATATCTCGTAAGAAGTAATCCACTAGGGCGTGGGTGCGCAATCTCGCCTGCGCTTGTATCTGCTTAGTCTGTTCGCGCAGGGTTTGAGGATCGAGTCCAACGCTTTCTACCTCGGCACATCCACCATCCATTGCAAGCCATAGATCAAGAATTTCAAGATTAATCTCGGGATGAAACTGAAGCGCGAGCGTGCGTCGCGCGCTAAATGCCTGAGGCCCAACTGATGTGCGGGCAAGTTCTTTTGCGATGTCAGGGGTGTACCAGCGATCCCAGTGATACTGAAACCATGGCCCAGCAGGGATATTTGGTGAATCACTAGTGATCTCGAGCCACCCCACCTCGGGACCTGTCGCTCTCTCAACATGACCACCCAGCGCCCGCGCCATCAGTTGCCCACCGAAGCAAACTCCCATGATTGGCACTCCCGCGTCATGGGCCTTTCGTGCAAGTTCAAGCTCAGGTAATAACCAATTCCCGATTCGCTCGTCTTCCCACACTCCCCATGGTGAGCCAAGCGGGACGATTACGTCGAAGGCAGTGAAGTCAGGCCATGTAATCGTGACATTTGGTTCGTTGAATTTCTCCTCAGGAACTACTGTAACACTCGATATTTCATATCCGTGATCGATAAAGCGCTCACCCAGAGGACCAGTTGGACTGACGTGGTCATGCTCAACGAAAAGTATGCGTTTTGCCATTCGATAATTCTATCTTCAACTTCTCTAATTTTGAGATAAAAAAAGAACCGGACAGATTTCTCTGTCCGGTTCTCGACTAGTTCTTTACTAGTTGATTGATGAGAAGATATTAATCTTCCTTCATTCCTTCTGCAGCAGACTTCATGCGTGCAATCTTGTAGATCGTGAGACCGAAGAGACACTTTGCCAAGATATCTGCAACGGTGTAACCAGTCTGGCGCCATACGAATGCATCTGTTGCACCGATGTCGAAGAGTGGGAACATGTATGAGATTGGGTATACGCCCCATGTAGCAATGAGAAGCATACGTAGCCGTCCGACTGTCGCTGCAACACCCGCTGGTTGACGCTCAAGTGATGCGCCAAGTTCGCGGAAGAGTACATAGAGGATGTAGATGAATGGGATAGTCGATAGAACGCCCCAGAGGATCTTGGTGTTGTTGACCGTGGAGAGTTCTCCTGGGTAGCCAAGACCAATCATCAACGCAGATGCGATGACAAGGCGGTTGGTCATCGAGGAAGCCACTTCCTTTGCAAGCGCAAGAACTGCGATTGTCTCAACAAGAAGTAGTGGAACGGTAAGAATCCAGTCCACATAGCGATAGCCCTCGTTGAAGGCGTTATTGGCGCCGCGAACGGTGATGCTGTATCCATCGCCAGCAGCCTCGTGGAATGAGTTGAAGATTCTCCAGTAGTGGTAACCAGCAATGAAGGTAACCATCGAGGAGAGGACAAGGGCCTTACGGTACTTCGGGAGTACACGTGGTTGGGAAACCAATGTGTACACCGTGCATGCGATCATGCTGATGAGGCCAAAGGAGAGGGTGTTGTAGATCCAGTTAAATTGGCCCTCGGTTAACGCGACAGCATTTGACATAGAGGTGATGCCTTCCGTTGTAGTGCCCCAGGGGCATTTTGCCCACCGGGAGGCGCCAGCCAAGCCAGGCCCCGATATCAACGGTCTGGCTCTTTAAGCACCTGTTGCCCCAAGGGTGACGCCTGGCTCACAAAGGTGCAAGCAATAAATGCCCTTTTTCATTAATTTTTTTAATAAATAATCCCGTAGAACACGACAAATCGGACAGAGGCCCAGACCCTGCCCCGCAAAGCCCGTGACCTACTCTTACCCCCATGACCCTTCGCATTGGCGCTCATCTCGTTACTGCCCTCTGGGAGCATGCCGAGCGGGAGCATCCGATCGAGGCATGCGGGGTGATTGCTGGCCCGGCGAGCGCGAATCTGCCCACCCGACATATCCCGATGGAGAACTCCGCATATTCGCCCACCTTCTATGAGTTTGAGTCGAAGGCGCTCCTGCGGCTTTATCAAGAGCTCGATGATCTTGACGAGGCTCCGATAGTCATTTATCACTCACATACCTCGACTGAGGCCTATCCATCGCGTACCGATATTGCATACGCCGGCGAGCCGGGGGCGCATTATGTTCTCTTATCTACTCGCGAAGAGATTGCACCTAGAAGCGAATTCCGTTCCTTTCGAATCATAGATGGCGTTGTTACCGAAGAATCAGTGGAAATCATCGGCGATTAGCGTGAAGGCGAACGCTACGGAATAATAAAGATATGAGTTCTGAGAGCGGGGCAAGTATCGAAGCAAGTATCGAAGTTCGTATCCCCACCATTCTGCGCCCCTACACGGGCGGTGCAAAAGTTGTCTCTGCTGATGGAAGAACTTTACGCGAACTAATTGCAGACCTTGGAGCACGATTCAATGGTCTCGATGAGCGAATCATGACCGATGGTGCGCTCCTCAAATTCATCAATGTCTATGTAAATGACGAAGATGTTCGTTTCCTCGGCGGCTTGGATCTTGCGCTTAACGCGGGAGATAAAGTGACAATCCTTCCTGCCGTTGCCGGTGGTGCGAAAAATTGTGGCGCGATTTAACTCACTCGTTGAGTCAGTTGGTCGTACTCCTTTAATCGGATTACCAAAACTCTCACCAGCGCCAAATGTTCGCCTATGGGCGAAGATGGAAGATCGAAATCCGACGGGTTCAGTGAAAGATCGCGCCGCTTTATACATGATTGAACAGGCAGAGCGAGATGGATTGCTCAAACCTGGTTCGACGATTCTTGAACCAACCTCTGGTAATACTGGAATCTCACTGGCGATGATTGCGCGATTACGCGGATATCAGATGATCTGCGTGATGCCTGAGAACACATCAGTCGAACGACGTCAGTTGTTAGAGATGTGGGGGGCACGGATTATCTCTTCGCCTGCAGCGGGGGGTTCTAATGAAGCGGTTCGAGTTGCCAAAGAATTAGCGCGCGAGAATCCCGAGTGGGTTTTTCTCTATCAATATGGAAACCCGGCCAATTCGCAGGCACACTACGAAAGTACCGGCCCGGAATTACTGGAAGATTTACCAACGATTACTCACTTCATCGCAGGGCTTGGCACCACGGGAACCCTGATGGGTGCGGGGCGATTCTTTCGAGATGAGAAACCTGATGTCGAGGTGATTGCGGCAGAGCCTCGCTATGGGGAATTGGTCTATGGCTTACGTAATATCGATGAGGGTTTTATTCCAGAGTTATTCGACCCCTCGTTGCTCACTCGTCGATTCTCTGTAGGTGCACATGATTCTGTGAAGCGAGTTCGACAGTTACTCGATGAAGAGGGAATTTTCGCGGGAATCTCTACTGGGGCGATTCTCCACGCGGCAATCGGAATTGGTAATGAATTAGTGAAGGCTGGAAAGAGCGGTGATATCGCCTTCATCCTCTGTGACGCTGGATGGAAATATCTCTCTACTGGTGTCTACCACGGAGATATTTCCGATGGCGAAGAGCGCCTTGAAGGTCAGCTCTGGGCTTAGGCTCTACTCATGACTGATCCCGTTGCGTCAGCCGGAGACCCGAGCGTTCCCATTGGAGTCTTTGATTCTGGGGTAGGCGGGCTCACCGTTGCTCGAGCGATATTGGATCAACTCCCCAATGAACCCATTCTTTATATAGGTGATACTGCGCGTGGACCTTATGGGCCGCGACCGCTCGCCGAAGTCCGCTCCTTTGCACTCGAGATTATGGACAATCTCGTCTCGCAAGGGGTTAAAGCAATCGTGATCGCATGCAACACCGCAAGCGCGGCGATGCTTCGCGATGCTCGCGAGCGATACAGCATCCCAGTTATCGAAGTGATTCAACCTGCGGTGCGCCGCGCAGTGGCTGCTACCCGAAATGGCAAAGTGGGTGTGATTGGTACACAGACCACGATTGATTCGCGCGCATATGTGGATGCTTTTGCAGCTGCGCCACATTTACAGATTACATCTGTGGCATGTCCGCTATTTGTCTCGTATGTAGAACGAGGAGAAACATCAGGACGCGAGATTTTGAAGATTGCCCAGGATTATCTCAAACCAATCATCGATGCCGATGTGGATACTTTGGTCTTGGGTTGTACTCACTACCCATTATTAACTGGAATCATCTCGTATGTCGTTGGCGATAAGGTCACTTTAGTTTCTAGCGCTGAAGAGACTGCGAAAGATCTCTATCGAACTCTCGCTGATGCAGGTTTAGAGCGACCTGATCATTCGAAACCTCCAACCCACCGATTCTTGGCAACCGGAGATACCCGCACCTTCTCAGCGTTAGCGCGCCGCTTTCTTGGTCCAGAGGTACGAAGTGTCGATACCCTTATCTTATGAGCGCTGATAAAACTCCAATCGATACCAGGATTGACAGCAGAAGCAATAACCATCTTCGAGATGTTCGGTTTACACGAAATTGGTCTGAACATCCAGAGGGATCAGTACTCGTCGAGTTTGGTAAGACCCGAGTGCTCTGTACCGCATCATTTACTGAGGGCGTACCGCGTTGGATGCAAGGGCAAGGCAAAGGGTGGGTAACAGCGGAGTATTCGATGCTGCCACGTGCCACCCATACTCGCTCCGATCGCGAGAGCGTGAAAGGAAAACTAGGCGGTCGTACTCAGGAGATTTCTCGGTTGATTGGTCGATCATTGAGGTCAATTATTGATATGTCAGCGCTGGGAGAGAACACCATCATTATCGATTGCGACGTTCTTCAAGCCGATGGTGGCACGCGAACCGCTGCAATTACTGGAGCATATGTAGCCCTTGCCGATGCGGTGACGTGGGCGATGGCCACGGGGATTGTGACTAGGTCACCAATTACAGATTCCATCGCTGCAATCTCGGTGGGGATTATCGATGGAGTGCCCACTTTAGATTTATGTTACGAGGAGGATGTACGAGCCGAAACAGATATGAATGTTGTCTGCACTGGTTCGGGCAAGTTTGTCGAGGTACAAGGGACTGCTGAACGCTACCCATTTGATCGCGCTCTTCTGGATAATCTTCTCGATCTCGCCCTGGGTGGTTGCCAGCAGTTAGCGACTTTACAAAAAAAGGCGCTCGCTTAAGTGCAGATAGTTCTTGCAACGAGAAACAAAGGGAAAATCAAGGAGCTTAAGCGGATTTTCGCTGAAGAACTGCCGGATGTTCACCTTTTAGGAACTGACAGCTTTCCCGGCTTGGCCGATGTTGAAGAGATAGAAGATTCCTTCGAGGGGAATGCGCTACTAAAGGCTAAAGCAGTCTCTGACTTCACTCATCTTCCGGCAATTGCCGATGACAGCGGCCTAGCAGTTGACCATCTTGCAGGAGCGCCGGGAATCTACTCTGCGCGCTATAGCGGGATTCATGGTGATGATGAATTAAATCTCCAAAAAGTTCTTCGCGAGATGGAGGGCGTGAGTAATCGCCGCGCCCAATTCGTCTGTGCTGCTGCATTTGCAGCGCCCAATGGTTACACACATGTTTTGCGTGCACAGATGGAAGGAGCATTGATAACAGAGCCTCGCGGTGAGAATGGTTTTGGTTATGACCCGATTTTTCTGCCAAGTGGGTATCTCCAGACCACAGGTGAAATGGCGCCAGAGTTGAAGGATTCAATTAGTCATCGAGGGAAAGCGATGCGTGCACTGGCTCATCTGATTTCTCAGGAGCAAGAGAAGTGGCGAGACTAAATCTAGTTAAATCAATTAGAGCCGCTCGAACTTTCGCACTTCAGGAAAGAGCAATGAGAAGAGAATTGCGATTACGACTAAGAGGGCAGCCCCGTTTAATGTGAACTCCACGCCAAACTTATCTGCCAACGGTCCAGCAAGCGCCAAGCCCACTGGTCTGAAAAGCATCACGATTACTCCGTCGTAAGCGGCTACGCGCGATAGCGCTTCTCGAGGGATTCTGGTTTGGAGCGCGGTATCCCAAATAGTCTTCCAAAGATCAAAGACCACACCCCAGACAAATGCCGCCACAATAATCACCCAGAGTGGTTGCGGCTTGGCAATAGTCCAAATATAAATCGCAAGAAAGACTGTTAGGCCCATCATGGTGAACATTGGATACTTAGGGTGGAATCTCATCGCTACCAATGAACCAACGATGAGCCCAACTGATACCGCAGTGAGGACCATCGACCAGGATTTCGCTCCATCAAACTTCTCTTTTGCAACAAGAGGGCCCAAGACATTCTCTCCTGCCGCCCAGGACATCACGATGAAGGCAAAGCAGATATCGATGACTACTAGCCAGCGAAAGGAGGTGAATACTCGCCATCCTTCTTTGAGATCGTGTAGGACAGTGTTCTCGACTATCTCCATCGGTGGAGTTACATGCTTGAAGGTGTAGACGACTATTCCGGCAATAAGAAAAGTTGCTGCATCAACTGCAAGTGCGAAGGTACTTCCGATGGTACTTACAAGAATGCCAGCGAGCGCAGCACCAAAGATGAGCGCTGTGTTAGAGAACATGTTGTTTAGAGCATTAGCTTTTTGCAGGGCTTGATTCGGTAGCAGCGCAGGGAGCACGCCATTAAATGCTGGCCACCAGATGCCAAGTAATAATCCGCACCCTACGTTAACAATGACAAAGACCCAGAACGGAACATTTCCGGTAGCGAAAAATGAGACTTGGAAGAAGAGCAAAAGTGCGGTGAGGACATCGCCATAAGCAATCCATTTTGCGCGCCCATATCTATCGGCAATGACCCCGCCAAAGGGGAACATGATTAATAATGCGACTGTATTAATTCCAAGAATCGTGCCAAGCAAGGTCGCACTTCCGTTGGGCAGATCAAGAACCGCAAAGGCCAGTGCAACTGGCGCCATTCCATTTCCAACATTGGAGACAAAGCGTGCGAAGTAGAAACGTCCTACATATTTCTCTTTTACTAATTCTTGTAGCTTCACCAGCGTCAAACCAATCTGGTGCGGGAGGTGGGACTTGAACCCACACGACCGAAGTCACAGGTTCCTAAGACCTGCGTGTCTGCCATTTCACCACTCCCGCCTGAGATAAGTGGCGTGTTACCTGGCTAAGGGTAAGGCCGATACCCTTAGAGGTGTGAATCCGGCGGAGCTGGCTCGGGCGATATTGGGCGCTATCTCGGAATTTTGCGCCACTTCTGGCCAGGATTTCGGCGCTCTATCCGAACACCTTCCGCTCGAGCTTGCCTTGGAGCGACCTAAGAATCGGGAGCATGGGGATTATGCGAGCTCCATCGCCCTCCAGTTGGCGAAATCTGCTGGACAGAACCCCCGCGAATTAGCAACAACCTTTGCCCCCCTTATTCACGCACTGCCAGGAGTAGCAAAGGTGGAGATTGCTGGTCCCGGTTTTCTCAACATCACCCTCGCCCAAGGAGCCAAAGGTGCGATTGTCCGCGAGATACTTACGCGAGGAGCGCGCTATGGATATGGCGATGCGCTCGCCGGCTTAACTATCAATTTGGAATTCATCAGCGCTAATCCGACCGGACCACTTCATCTTGGTCATACTCGTTGGGCTGCAGTTGGAGATTCCATTGCTCGCGTCTTGATTGCAGCGGGTGCACGCGTCACGCGCGAGTTCTACATCAATGATCGCGGCACTCAAATGGATTTATTCGCGGCGTCACTTCATGCGGCAGCACATGGATTACCTACTCCAGAGAATGGCTATCACGGTGGCTACATCAATGAACTTGCACAAGTGATTGTCGCTGACAATCCATCTATGTTGAATTTAAGTGGTGAGGATGCGATTGCGGCATTCAAAGAAGCTGGATACACCTGGCAACTGCAAGAGCAGAGAGATGTACTCGATAAATTCGGAACACACTTTGATGTCTGGTACTCCGAAAAGTCGCTCCATGATTCGGGAGCTGTATCTAGCGTTGCGCAACGTCTCGAAGAGAAGGGACATATTTTTCATGCAGATGGCGCGGTCTGGTTACGAACCACAGATTTTGGTGATGATAAAGATCGGGTACTAGTGAAGGCAGATGGGGAGCTGACCTATTTTACTTCGGATACTGCTTACTATCTTGATAAACGCTCTCGTGGATTTGATATATGTATCTACCTCTTAGGGGCAGATCATCATGGATATGTTGGGCGCCTTAAAGCCTTAGTTGCCTGCGCTGGGGATGATCCTGAAAAGAACATCGAAGTGCTTATCGGACAGATGGTGAAAATCTTTGAAAATGGTGAGGAAATCAAACTCTCAAAGCGTGCTGGAACAATCATTACGTTGGAAGAGTTGGTAGAGAAGATTGGCGTAGATGCTGCCCGATATACGTTGAGCAGGTATCCAACTGATACCCCATTAACTCTCGATGTCGATGTATTGAAGAAGCATTCCAATGACAATCCGGTCTATTACGTGCAATATGCACATGCGCGTATCAGCGCGCTATTGCGAAACGCGAAGGATTTGGGTGTCTCTCTAGAAATGGCGGATTTCCAAGAAGAACTCCTCATTCATGAACGTGAGAATGAACTGGCTGGTGCCATCGCACAATTCCCCCAGGTTGTGCTCACAGCAGCACATGTTCGTGGCCCACATAAAGTCGCCCGATACCTTGAGGAAATTGCCGGCCTCTATCACCGTTTTTATAACGACTGTCGAGTGCTACCAATGGGAGAAGAGAAACCCGCCGCACTCCATAGCTCGCGCGCGTTACTCTGTACTGCAACTAGGCAGGTACTTGCCAACGGACTGAATCTGCTTGGCGTGAGCGCACCGGAGCGAATGTGATGGCCGATGAGAATCGATCAAATAGGTTGAACGGATTGATTTGGCCTGCCACTGCGAAGTGCGATGAGAAGACCGGCGAACTCTCGATTGGTGGCATGAGGGCATCCGAGTTGGTTAAGCAATTTGGCACCCCAGCCTTCATCTTGGATGAATCAGATTTCCGCGCTCGGGCAGAAACCTTTCGCGATGCAACCCATGAGTTCTTTGGAGCTGATGCCGAGGTCTACTACGCGAGTAAGGCATTCACCTCAGTGACGACATGTAAATGGCTTGACGCTGATGGCGTGAACCTTGATGTATGTACAGGGGGAGAGTTGGCTCTGGCGTTAGCTGCCAATTTCCCACCGAATCGAATTGAAGTTCATGGAAATAACAAGTCAGTGGCGGAAATTGAAGAGGCTATACGAGTAGGAGTGCGGTACATCGTTGCCGATTCACTTATTGAACTTGATCGTATCAATACAATCGCTGGGCGCTTTGGGAAAAGGCAAGCGATCCTCCTCCGACTCACTCCTGGGATTTCGGCGCACACTCATGAATCTATTGCGACAGCGCATGAAGATGTGAAATTTGGTTTCTCTATTGCAAGTGGCGCTGCAATGCTTGCAGCGGTAACTGCTATTAATAGAGAGCACCTCATTCTTGAAGGCGTACATTGCCATATTGGTTCACAGATCTTTGATGATTCTGGGTTCATACTCGCAATCGAGCGCCTCATCAAATTTATCGCTGAAGTAAAAAAGTCTCACGGCGTTGAACTTCATCACTTAAATTTTGGTGGCGGCTTCGGAATCGCATATACAGATTTAGATGACCCGATGGATATTCATCATGTGCTCCAGAAGATTCACGAGGCACTTGTTGCACAATGTGAGAGGAACGAGATCGCGATGCCGACCATCGCAATCGAACCAGGTCGAGCAATAGCTGGTCCTGCGATGGTGACGTTGTATGAAGTAGGCACAGTTAAAGATGTGGTTTTAGAGGATGGCAAAACCCGCACATACATCTCCGTCGATGGCGGCATGAGCGATAACATCCGGCCATCCCTGTATGGCGCTGAGTACATCGCACTGTTAGCCAATCGAATCTCTAATGCTCCGACTGCACCATCTCGTGTAGTTGGTAAACATTGCGAGACTGGGGACATCGTCATTCGTGACATCGCGCTCCCCAGTGACATCGTTCCTGGAGATGTATTGGCCATACCGGCAACGGGCGCTTACGGCAGAAGCATGGCAAGTAATTACAACCATATTCTCCGACCACCAGTGATCGCCGTTCGCGATGGTGTGGCAAAGACCATTATTCGCCGCGAGAAAATCTCAGATTTGCTCGCCCTTGAAGAGGGATAGCCGCTCGGATTCCTCGAGGTAGCCCCTTAATGTGGGAGAGTTAGACAATGGAAAGCCGGTCAGCACGCGATTGCATCGCTATCGCCCTGCTCGGCGCAGGATCAGTGGGAAGTAATGTCGCTGCCCAGCTAGGCGCGGGCCATGATGACTTGGCGGCGCGTGCGGGAGCGGAACTGAAATTAGTTGCTGTTGCCGTCAATGATGGCAAGAAAGCACGACCTGAACTCGAACGAGCTGGCGTCACAGTCACAACAGATGCCCATGCCTTAGTGACCGACCCTGCTATAGATGTCGTCATCGAGGTAATAGGTGGCATCGAACCAGCGCGCACTCTCATTCTTGACGCTTTAAATTCTGGCAAATCAGTGGTGACCGCTAATAAAGCGTTATTGGCTCAACATGGTGGTGAGTTATTCGAGGCAGCAGCAAAGAATAATGTCGACCTCTATTTCGAAGCAGCGGTTGCTGGTGCTATCCCAATTATTCGTCCACTGCGCGACTCACTCGCTGGAGATCATGTTGCTCGTGTGATGGGCATTGTGAATGGAACTACAAATTTTATTCTTAGTCAGATGTCTAACCATGGAATCTCTTTTGAGGCTGCTCTCAAAGAGGCGCAGTCGCTTGGTTATGCAGAGGCAGATCCCACAGCAGATGTCGAGGGTTTCGATGCAGCAGCTAAAGCATCGATACTTGCGAGCCTAGCGTTTCACTCTCGAGTAAGTGGTAGCGATGTTTATCGAGAGGGAATCTCTGGAATCACAGCAGACATCGTTCGTATTGCTGCTGAGATGGAACATGTAGTGAAATTACTAGCAATCGCAGAGCTGACTCGTGATGGGAAAATTGCAGTACGAGTACATCCGGCTCTCATTCCCAATGCACACCCACTCGCAGCAGTTCGAGATTCCTTTAATGCAGTCTTCGTTGAAGCAGAAGCTGCTGGCGAGTTAATGTTTTATGGACGTGGTGCAGGAGGCGCTCCTACCGCCTCTGCCGTGTTGGGCGATTTAGTGGCAGTCGCGCGCCACAGAGTAATTGGTGGCTTGGGACCACAAGAGAGTACTTACGCGGAACGTGAGATTGCGCCAATGGGGCAGACGCTTACCCGCTACTTGATTCGCCTCAATGTCAACGATCGTCCAGGTGTACTCGCATCGGTTGCAAATGTCTTCTCTTCACATTCAGTCTCGATCCAAACAGTTCGTCAGGATGGTCGCGGCGCGCAAGCAGAGTTGATTGTGGTCACACACACCGCATCTGATGCCGCGCTCGCTGAGACAGTGGAAGGCTTGCGAAAGTTAGATACCGTTCGCTCAGTCGAGAGCGTTATTCGAGTCGAAGGTGGCAACTTCTAATGTTTGGAAAGAAACAAGCGCGACCCTGGCGTGGAGTTATTAATGAGTATCGCCATCGACTTCCAGTTTCTGCACAGACTCCGATAGTCACTCTCAATGAGGGGGGCACTCCACTTGTGTATGCCTGTGTCCTCTCGGAGATGTTGGATGGAGATGTGTGGGTCAAGGTAGAAGGTTCAAATCCCACTGGTTCTTTCAAAGATCGCGGCATGACGATGGCGATGAGCAAAGCAGCAGAAGATGGCACCAAAGTTGTGGTCTGCGCATCAACGGGTAATACCAGCGCTAGCGCAGCCGCTTATGCGACAAAAGCAGGGATGATTCCTGCGGTATTGGTTCCGCAAGGAAAGATTGCTATGGGTAAGTTAGCGCAAGCTGTAATCCATGGCGCGAAGTTGCTACAAGTCGATGGCAACTTCGACGATTGCCTCACTCTTGCTCGACAATTAGCAGAGAATTATCCGGTCGCACTTGTGAACTCGGTTAATCCATATCGTCTTCAAGGTCAGAAGACCGCAGCATTTGAAATCATCGATTCGCTCGGATTCGCACCCGATATACATGCGCTTCCTGTGGGCAATGCCGGCAATATCACCGCATACTGGATGGGTTATCAGGAATACCATCGCGATCGGGTTGCTAGGTCATTGCCACAGATGTGGGGATTCCAAGCAGAAGGCGCAGCGCCAATCGTTCGCGGCGCAATTGTCGACAAGCCTGAGACTATTGCCACGGCGATTCGCATTGGGAATCCCGCATCATGGAAAGAGGCAGAGGCTGCGCGCGATCAATCAGGGGGTCGTATTGATTCTGTTACCGATGAAGAGATTTTGAGCGCGTATCGCTTGATTGCAGGGTGTGAGGGAATCTTCTGTGAACCATCATCAGCCGCAGGCCTTGCTGGTCTACTCAAGATGAAGGCGGCAGGTGCGCTTCCTCGGGAGAAGAAAATTGTTATTACGGTGACGGGCAATGGATTAAAGGATGTGCAATGGGCTCTCGAAGGCTCGGCCGACCCTATTGTTATCCCTGTCTCGCTCAGCCAAGCCGCTAAAGTTTTGGAGCTTTCCTGATGGTCTCTCGCCCAACATTTCGTGCGACTCCGGTGACTATTCGTGTTCCTGCTACCAGTGCAAATCTTGGCGCCGGATTTGATTGCCTGGGTCTTGCATTGGAAATCTACGATGGTTATGCGGCACAAGTTCTTGATGAACCAGGGCTAGATGTAGAGATCGCTGGTGAAGGTGCAGAGACCTTACGTAAAGATGAGAAGAATCTCGTCGTTGCCTCTATGAATGCAGCCTTTGATCACATGGGTGGACGTCCACGTGGCCTGGCGCTCCGCGCACTCAACGCGATACCTCATGGCAGAGGCTTGGGTTCCTCTTCGAGTGCGATTATTGGTGGACTTGTTTTGGCACGTTCTCTTGTAATCTCTGGAGCAGAGCGGCTCAACGATAGAGATCTACTTGCATTAGCGACTGAGATCGAAGGGCATCCAGATAACGTCGCAGCAGCATTTCATGGCGGTGCAACCATCGCATGGGTGGAAGATGGTTCTGGGAGAGCGATTTCAATCCCAGTAGATCTGCGAATTATGGCTATTGCATTTATACCCGCCAAATCAGGAGAGGTTGTAACGAAGAAGGCTCGCACTCTTTTGCCAGAGTCAGTGTCTCATATTGATGCTGCAGTCAACATCTCGAGAAGCACATTGATGGTGGAGGCGCTTTCAAGAAAACCAGAATTGCTTTTCGCGGGAACAGAAGATCGAATTCATCAGTTCTATCGACAAAGTCAGATGCCAAAGAGTTATGAATTAATGACCACGTTGCGCGAAGCCGGTGTCGCCGCTTTCATCTCAGGCTCTGGTCCAACAGTTCTTGCCCTTCACTATGGATCTGTTGCTGACGCTCAGGAAATTGCACGAGCAGGGGAGGGCGCGTTCACCAGTCAGATCGTTGGCGTGAGCGCCAAAGGGGCCCACATTCTCGATTTGCGCTAGCCCCAAGGGGAGGTGTTACTCTTCTCCCATCGCCAGGGGAGTCTTCCCCGAACTTACATAGAGCGATTAACTGATTTTCTTCTCAATTCTTCCCAATCATTGCGAATTGCGAAATCACAGTGAAACTACATCAACATGAATGAGGCATAGTGAGTGAAGTAAGTACTCGTACAGCAAAGCCCGCTGGTGATCTATCTGCCATGCTCCTTCCAGAACTTCGAAAGGTCGCCACCAAACTGGGTATTGAAGGCGCTGCGAAGTTGGCTAAGGGTGATCTGGTCCAAGCAATTGCTGATTTGCAAGCAGCAAATCGCGCGGCGGCGGCAAAAGAGAAAGAAGCGCGCCAATTAGAGCGGCAACAAGAGCGTGAAGAGCGACGTCGCGAGCGTAACCAAGGGCGAAACCAAAGTTCTGAGGAGGGCAACTCCTCTGACTCATCGGATTCCGATGACGATAGCTCTGTCGGTAGTTTTGGTGAAAATTCCTCTGGTAGCGATTCTGAAGGTTCTACTGATCGGAATGATCGCGGCAATCGTAACGATCGTAACGATCGTGATGGCGGGCGACGCGATCGTCACCGTGACCGTGACCGTGATCGGGGCGACCGCAACGATCGTGGCCGCGATCGCGGCCGAGATCGCAGTGATCGTGGCGAGCGCGATATGACCATCCGCGAAGATGATGTATTAATTCCCGTAGGTGGATTACTCGACATTCTTGAGAACTATGCATTCGTGCGCACTGCCGGATATCTGCCCAGCCCCAATGATGTCTATGTTTCGATGCAACAAGTACGTCGATATGCGCTCCGTAAAGGTGATGTCATCACTGGTGCGGTTCGAGAGCCACGCGAAGGGGAGCGCCGCGAGAAGTTCAACGCATTGATTCGCTTAGACACTATTAATGGAATGGATCCAGAAGAGTCGCGAAATCGCGTCGAGTTCACCAAGCTCACGCCGCTTTATCCGCAAGAGCGACTTCGCCTTGAGACTCAACCAAACGTGCTCACCACTCGAGTCATCGATCTCATTGCTCCAATTGGTAAAGGCCAGCGTGGATTGATTGTCTCGCCGCCAAAAGCAGGTAAGACCATGGTTTTGCAATCAATCGCCAATGCCATCACGACAAACAATCCTGAGTGTCATCTCATGGTTGTTCTTGTCGATGAGCGCCCTGAAGAAGTTACCGATATGCAACGTTCGGTCAAGGGCGAGGTCATCTCCTCTACCTTCGATCGACCAGCAGAAGATCACACGATGGTGGCCGAGCTAGCAATCGAACGTGCAAAACGTTTGGTCGAATTAGGCCATGATGTAGTAGTTCTCCTCGACTCCATCACACGTCTTGGTCGTGCTTACAACATTGCAGCCCCTGCCAGTGGACGAATCCTCTCGGGTGGCGTTGATTCAGCAGCGCTCTATCCGCCGAAGAAGTTCTTTGGAGCTGCACGAAACATTGAAGATGGTGGTTCCCTAACAATTCTTGCAACCGCTCTTATCGATACAGGTTCTCGTATGGATGAAGTTATCTTCGAAGAATTTAAAGGAACTGGAAATATGGAGCTCAAGCTTGATCGCCGCATGGCAGACAAGCGAATCTTCCCGGCGGTTGACGTCGATGCTTCCGGTACTCGTAAAGAAGAGATTCTCATGGGCGCTGAAGAGTTAAACATCGTCTGGAAACTTCGCCGAGTCCTCCATGCACTTGATCCGCAGCAGGCTCTCGAACTTCTCCTTGAGAAGATGAAGGGGACCAAATCCAATGTGGAATTCTTAATGCAGGTCCAGAAGACCACTGTTGGACCAGGTACTGAGGGCGATAAATAAGGGGATTAGCCCTTGCGAGAACTCCTCGGTACTCTTATCTACCTAAGCGAGCCCAAAAGTTGCTGGTTCCCAAGTGCGGCCAAAACCCGCTTGATCCAGCGAAAATGAAATGGAGCAAAAAGAATGAAGGCTGAGATTCATCCAGAGTATGTAGAGACAACCGTCTCCTGCTCATGTGGCGCAACATTCACTACCCGCTCAACTGCCAAGAACGGTGCGATCTCTGTCGATGTCTGTTCGGTTTGCCATCCCTTCTACACCGGCAAGCAGCGCATCCTCGACACTGGTGGACGCGTCGCTCGTTTCGAAGAGCGTTTGAAGAAATCAGCTAACAAAAAGTAACTTTGCAAAGACCGCACCTCCGCCTGTCTAGACAGGCGGGTGCGGTTTTTTAATTGGAGGGGCCAGATGTCAGCCAACGAACGGTTTGCAAGTGCAGACGATCTTGTCGCTGAGCATGCAACCATCGAAGCGCAATTAGCAGACCCTGCAATTCATGGTGACAGCGGAAAAGCTCGCCAACTAGGCAAGCGTTATGCGCAACTTGGACCGATTGTCGCTGGATATAAAAGGTGGCGCGCGGCAAATGATGATCTGCTTGCAGCGCGTGATTTAGCAAAAGAGGATCCTTCATTCGCTGGAGAAATCCCAGCGCTCGAAGAGGGTGAGGCAATTGCAGCAAAGGCCCTTGAAGAGTTGTTGCTTCCACGCGATCCCAATGATGATCGGGATGTGATTGTCGAAATCAAAGCAGGTGCAGGGGGAGAGGAATCTGCGCTCTTTGCCGGAGATCTCCTTCGTATGTATCTACGCTATGCCGAAACTCAAGGGTGGAAGGCAGAGATCATCGATGCCACCGAAAGTGATTTGGGCGGATATAAAGATGTCTCTATCGCCATCAAGAGCAAGGGAGTTCCTGAACCAGGACGCGCTCCCTATGCGAAGTTGAAGTTCGAAGGTGGAGTCCACCGCGTTCAGCGCGTCCCCGAGACAGAATCGCAAGGGAGAATCCACACCTCAGCTGCCGGAGTTCTCGTCCTTCCGGAGGCAGATGAGATCGACGTGGAATTAAATATGAATGATGTGCGCGTTGATGTTTATCGCTCGAGTGGCCCCGGTGGTCAGAGCGTCAACACCACCGATAGCGCGGTCCGGCTTACCCACATCCCGACCGGCATCGTCGTTTCCTGCCAGAACGAGAAGAGCCAACTTCAGAATAAAGAGTCAGCGCTGCGAATCTTGCGCGCACGATTACTTGCCGCTGCGGTCGAAGCTCAAGAGGCAGCAGCTGCAGCCGAACGTAAGAGCCAGGTTCGCACCGTAGATCGCAGCGAACGAATTCGTACCTACAACTTTCCAGAGAATCGACTAAGTGATCACCGAGTAAATTTCAAATCTAATAATCTCAATGTGGTCCTTGATGGTGAATTGGATCCGGTGATTCAAGCCTTGATTGATGCGGACAAGGCAAGCCGACTTGCCGCTGGTTAACGATATGGCAAGTGCTCGAGAATTATTGGATTGGGCAGCGCAACAGTTACTCGCCACTAGCGAAAATCCTGAACTTGATTCGCAACTACTTCTCTCAGAAGCAACCGGACTTACTCGAACTCAGGTGAGATTTGCAGATGCAATTACTAGTGCGCAAGCAGATGAATTTCGCCAGTGGATTGCGCGCCGAAAAAATAGTGAACCCATCCAATACATCACCGGGCGTTCCTATTTTCGCACCCTTACCCTCCATGTAGGCCCAGGAGTATTGATACCCAGACCAGAAAGTGAAATATTGGTAGAACTTGTTCTTGAAAGAGTAGAAAATCTTGGCGTTGTTAAAGTTCTGGACCTTGGGGCTGGCTCTGGAGCGCTAGCAATTGCAATCGCCAGTGAACTCTCTGGAGCATCAGTCACGGCACTTGAGAAAGATGCTCTAGCACTTGAATGGCTTCAAAAAAATGTCATTGCACTCGATACAAATATCGAAGTCCTCCACTTGGATGTGATTGATTTTTCTCGTCCCGGACATTTTGATGTCGTAATCGCCAACCCGCCATACATTCCCAATACACACTCCTTACCTCATGAAGTCAGCGCCTTTGAGCCTCATGGTGCGCTATTTGGCGGCACATCTGGATTGGAGATTCCAAAGCTATTTGTGGAAGCGGCTGCGCGATCATTGAAGAGCGGTGGCCTACTGGCTATCGAGCATCATGAGGAGCAAGGCGAGCAAATCCGCGAGATTCTTGGGGAATCTTTCACGAGAATCGAACTTCACTATGATTTAAACCAGCGTCCACGTTTTAGCAGCGGGGTAAGAAAGTAATGGCAGAGTTAGTTGATATCACAAATCCCGCGGCGATAGACCGTGCGCTCCGAGAGATTCGATCCGGCAATGTGATTGCCATGCCAATCGATAGCGGATACATATTTGCAGCTGATGCATTCAATCGCATGGCAGTCAGCGCACTTCACCTATTGCGCAACGATCCAGCAGGCCAGGCAGCATCGGTAATGATTGGAGATAAGAGTCGAATTGTTGGCATCACGCGAGACATCTCAACTGCTGCCCACCAATTAATCTCCACGTTCTGGCCAGGAATGTTGACCCTTTATCTATCTCCTCATCCTGCCCTGACGTGGGACCTGGGTGATGAACGTTTACTTGATCAAGTTGCTGTACGCGTGCCCAACCATGAGTTTGCAATCCGTCTTCTCAATGAGACTGGACCTCTTGCAGTGGCTGGAGCAGCACTTACTGGTCGCACACCTTTTGCTCAACCGATACTTATTAATGAGGTCTTTGGTTCAAACCTAGATTTGATCTTCGATGGCGGTGAGATCCCAGCCCGAGCGCAGAGCACTGTGGTGGATTGCACAGTGAACAGCCCTCTGGTGGTTCGCCAGGGAGATATCGAATTCGCGAGCCTTCGCCAGGCCTGCCCTGAGATAAGCCAAGATTTGGGATAGATTTCCGACTCTGTACATGAGAACCAGTAAGCGAGTAAAGAGAGTAGGGAGGGTCCGTTGAGCGCCAAGTATTACGGAGCCAGTTATGAAGCGCTGGAATCCCAAGATCCCGAAGTAGCCGCAATGCTCATCTCGGAACTGGAGCGCGAGCGAAATGGCTTACAACTGATTGCCAGCGAGAACTTCACCTCACCTGCTGTCCTTGCTGCGCTGGGCTCGACTCTCTCCAATAAATATGCGGAGGGGTATCCAGGCAAGCGTTATTACGGCGGATGCGAAGAGGTAGATAAGGTCGAAGAGTTAGCAATTGCGCGAGCCAAAGAATTGTTTGGCGCTGATCATGCCAACTTGCAGCCCCACTCTGGAGCGAGCGCAAATATCGCGGTCTATCAAGCCTTCACAAAACCTGGTGACACCGTTTTAGCAATGTCGCTACCTCATGGTGGGCACTTGACCCATGGTTCAAAAGTAAATTTCTCTGGCAAGTGGTTTAACGTCGAGTCATACGGAGTTCGACAAGATACAGAACTTATCGATTATGACGAATTACGAGATCTTGCCATCAAACATAAACCAAAGATGATTTGCAGTGGCGCTACTGCCTATCCCAGTTTGATTGATTTCAAACGGGTTCGTGAAATTTGCGATGAGGTAGGGTCAATCATGTGGGTCGATGCCGCACACTTCATCGGACTCGTCGCAGGTAAAGCGATTCCCTCACCGGTTCCCTATGCAGATGTCGTCTCATTTACTACCCATAAAGTTTTACGTGGTCCACGTGGTGGCATGATTTTGGCAAAAGCTGAACATGGCGCCGCTATCGATAAGGCAGTCTTCCCAGGAATGCAGGGCGGACCCATCATGAGTGCAGTCGCGGCAAAAGCGGTCGCACTTAAGGAGTGTCTACAGCCGAGCTACCAGAGATATGCGAAGGATGTCATTAGTAATGCGCAAGCGCTCGCCGCTGGTCTAGTGGATGAAGGAATGCGCGCAGTATCTGGCGGAACGGAAACGCACTTGGCGTTGATTGATGTCCAGGCTCTAGGTGTGACAGGTAAAGAGGCCGATGAGCGCTGCGGTAGCGCTGGCATCACGCTCAACAAGAACTCGATTCCTTTTGATCCGCAACCTCCCTCTATCACTAGCGGTATTCGCGTGGGAAGTCCTTCGGTTACGACTCAAGGAATGGGAGTCGGCGAGATGCGAACAATCGCCTCACTCATAGCTCGAGCCATCAAGGAGCCAACTGCGGCAGCGAAGATATCTGGCGAGGTAAAGGAATTGTGCAGACGCTTTCCTGTTTACCCTGAAAACTAATGCGTGAGCATCTTCTAGCGCTCTTAATCACAGGAATATTTGTCTATCTTTTAACGCCAATTGCGCGAAGTTTGGCGATTAGATTTGGTGCAGTCGCAACTGTCCGCTCTCGGGATGTACATAAAGAAGTGACGCCGCGGTGGGGTGGGATTGCCATCTGGCTAGCCATCATTCTGGGAATTCTGATTGCGTCGCAATTGAAATTATTAAGTAAGGCATTCCTTCAGGATCAACAGATCCGGGGAATCTGCATCGCAGCGACAGTTATTTGCCTTCTTGGAGTGATTGATGACAAATGGGGCTTAGATGCCATCACAAAACTTGCTGGTCAAACTCTCGCAGCCGCAATCCTGGTTAACTTTGGCGTGCAACTCCTCTGGTTGCCACTTAATGGAGTGACGATGTTGCCCACCTCGTTAGGACAAGTAGTCACCATTCTCATCATCCTTGTCACGATTAATGCGGTGAACTTCATCGATGGTTTAGATGGACTTGCCGCAGGGATTGTTGCCATCGCTGCAGGTTCATTCTTCGCTTTCGCCTATCTTTTATCTGTCGTTTATAACTTTGATCGAGCAGGCGCTCCATCTTTGCTTACCGCAATCATGCTCGGTGCTTGCCTTGGGTTCCTTCCGCACAATTTCTATCCCGCACGAATCTTCATGGGGGATTCTGGTTCGATGCTCCTTGGTTTACTTCTCGGAGTTGCCGCCATCACTCTTACGGGTCAGATTGATGCAAATGCAATCGCTTCTCAGAATTTTGCACCGACTCTCGTGCCCTTATTACTTCCTTTCGCTGTTTTAGCTGTTCCAGTGATAGACCTCTCTCTAGCAATTGTTCGCAGGACCAAGGCCGGTCGTTCCCCGTTTACACCAGACATGGGACATTTGCACCATAGATTGTTAAAGCGTGGGCACTCTCAACAAAGCGCTACTTTTGCACTTTATCTCTGGACCGCACTAATAGCCATACCCGTTGCAGCATCTGCCTTTATCGATTGGCGAATAAATCTTTTAAGCGCGTTCATATTTTTTGTCCCGACACTCTTCTTCTCACTACATCGAAAATCGTTGCCTAAAGCATGAGATATCACAAGGAGTTTTTCTTAAGTTCGATGGTGCCCGCCTTAATTGTTGGCTCAATAGGGATGGCGATATCAACCTTCTTACTTGGCCGTTCCGGATTAATTGCTGGAATTTTTGCAGTGCTACTAGTTTTCTTCTTTCTTATAGTTCATCTTTTAGTTTCACTTGTAGCACCTCGAGTATCTCCAATTGCGACCATGGGATTAGCTATGGCTTCGTACTTTCTTAAAATTGTTGTGGTCTTACTCTGTTTGTTCTTGCTTGAACCAATAGACATGAATAAGAGAGCTTTCGGCATTATTGCGATAGCAACTACAACGACGTGGTTGGCGGGAGAGATCTGGGCGTTTAGTACGGCATGGACTAGGCGAAAACCGCGACGACCCTGACTTCACTCTGCCGGCAAACACAGGAGTAGAATTAGGGAATGGCAAAAGACGACGGTGCTTTCTGGTCGATTTTCTCCTACCTACTTTCGGGACTACTCGTGTGGGGAGGAATCGGCTGGCTGGTTGACCACTTCTTCAATTTTCGCCTAGCAATCCCAATCGGCCTGCTCGTCGGCATCACCGCCAGTTTCTATCTAATCTGGATGCGCTTTATCAGGCGTGGTTGAACCGTGGGCCAAGGTGACGCCCTTATTTTGCCTCACGGGGGAGATTCCTCTAGGTTATGCCTGGGTCGAAGCCCCCTTCCCTGACGCCAAATAACCAGGTGGCTTCAAACCACGTTTTTGGCGGCATCCAGGTGATTTATAGGGGGAGTGTTTAAGTGCTCGTACTGAGTGCAGAAGAGGGTGGGTTTAATCCTCCTGGCGCAAAGGACTTTCAGTTTCCGCCCATTTTCGGAGAGAGCCTTTACTTCACCAAACCAGTATTTCTCTGCATCTTTTCCGTCATTGTGATCTCAACTTTCTTCATAGCCTCCTCCCGGAAAGCCGCCGTTGTTCCTAATCGATTCCAATTCGCTGGCGAAGCTGTTTACGGATTTGTACGTAATTCAATCGGTAAAGATGTCATAGGACACGATTTCTTAAAGTATGTTCCGTTTCTGTTCTCTCTTTTCACTTTCATTCTGGTAAATAACATTTTTGGCATCATCCCTTTTATTCAGTTTCCAACAATGTCCAGAATCGGTTTCCCAATTGCAATCACAATATTTGTCTTTGTAGTTTTTCACTATGTAGGTATGCGCCACCAAGGGGTCGGCAAGTATCTTAAAGAGATTGCTTTCATGCCGGACATTCCTAAGCCGGTGTACCTCATCCTCACGCCAATCGAAATCCTTACCTATTTCGTTACTCGTCCACTTACTCTCTCACTTCGTCTATTTGCCAACATGTTTGCAGGACACTTGTTGCTTCTTGTGTTCACGATTGGTGGCGAACATCTTTTACATGGTGATTTAATCTTGAAGATATTCAGTCCATTTTCTTTTGCATTTGCAATTGGACTCACCTTCTTTGAGTTAGGCATCCAATGCCTCCAGGCATACATCTTTACCCTCCTAACAGCGCTATACATCGCGGGCGCGCTAGCTGATGGCCATTAACAACTGAATAAAAAAAGGTTTGACCAAAGGCACCTTTGGTCAATTGATGAAAGGGAAGAGAAATGACAGGTACCCTCAGTATCGTCGGTTTCGGTCTATCAACGATCGGACCAGGTATTGCAACAGGTTTGATTTTCGCTGCGTACATCAATGGTGTAGCGCGTCAACCAGAAGCTCGGGGCATTTTGCAGCCACTAGCCTTCTTGGGATTCGCACTCGCTGAAGCGCTGGCGCTCTTCGGTCTCGTTCTCGCATTCGTACTGTAAGAACTCAAGACTTAACAAGAAGAGAAGAAAAGAGAAGAAAAGAGAAGCTATGAACCCAGATGTAGCGGGAGTGGTCGTATTAACAGCAATCGACGGGAATAGCCCTGTCCTGCCAAAGACTGCCGAGATCATCGTTGGATTGATCGCATTCGCCATCCTTTTCGTGCTACTGCGCTCAAAAGCAGTCCCACGATTCGAAAAGGCCTATCGCGATCGTACCGATGCGATTCAAGGTGGGATTGAGCGGGCAGAGCAGGCACAACGTGATGCGCAAGCAGCGCTGACCTCCTATCAAGCCCAACTCTCTGATGCACGTGGCGAAGCGCAGAAGATGCGCGAAGAGGCTCGCGCTGAAGGAGCAGCAATCATTGAAGAGATGCGTGCAAAAGCGCAAGAGGAAGCAAGTCGCATCACCGCTGCAGCTCGTGCTTCGATTGAAGCCGAAAGACAGCAAGCAATGAATGCATTGATGCAAGAAGTTGGCACAATTGCAACTACTTTGGCATCAAAGATCGTTGGTGAATCGCTGGAAGACCAAGCGCGTCAATCTCGCGTTGTCGACCGTTTCCTTGAAGATCTTGAGAGGAGCAAGTAAGCAACCATGGCACTTGCATTGAGAGGAAGTAGTCGCGACTCATTCGCTGCCGCTCGAAAGGCGCTTGATAGCAGCCTTGCTGGTAGTAGTGCGAAGGATGCTGCACAGATTTCCAGTGAACTCTTTGCAGTTGCGGTTGCACTTGATTCTTCATTATCGCTCCGACGTGCACTGACAGATCCATCGAGGGATGCCAAGGATAAGAGCGCTCTTGCGCAATCACTCTTTGGTAGCAAACTCTCGACTAAGGCTGCCGGCATCGTCGAGTCACTTGTCGCCTCTAAGTGGTCTACCCCGCGCGACCTTGCGGATGTTGCTGAGTGGTTGGCTGTCTCCGCTCAGGCGTTTGCTGCTGAGCAAGAACACAACTTGGATCGACTAGAAGAAGAACTCTTCCGCTTCAGTCGAATCATGAATGCAAATCCAGAGCTACGCTCTTTCCTCTCTCCTTCATCGAATTCAAGCCTGGAAGGAAAAGCAGGAGTGGTGCAGGCGTTGCTCTCTGGAAAAGCAACTGCTCAAACAAGTGCCCTTATAGAACATTTGGTTGCAAATCCACGTGGTCGAAACATCGAAGCAGGTCTCACCGAATTTGCCGAAGCTGCATCGGATCGACGCAATCAGGTAATTGCCTATGTGCGAAGCGCACAAGCTCTTACGGGGATGCAGCTCGATAAATTGACTAAGTCTCTCTCTGCGCAAGTAGGGAGAAATGTTCGAGTAAATGTTGAAGTCGACTCTACCGTTCTCGGTGGGGTATCGATTCGTTTTGCTGATGAACTAATCGATGGCTCGCTAGCTAGTCGATTGGCTCAAGCAGGACGAGAACTGGCCGTTTAACCTCAAGGAGAAGGAGTAAGAGATGGCGGAGTTAACAATCCGACCTGAAGAGATCCGTGATGCACTGGCGAAATTCGTCCAGTCGTATTCACCAAGTGGTGCAAGCCGCGATGAGATCGGAACGGTTACTGAGGCGGGTGACGGAATCGCGCGCGTAGCTGGTCTGCCATCAACGATGACCAACGAGCTACTTCAATTTGTGAACGGCACTCTTGGCCTTGCGCTCAACCTTGATGTCCGTGAAATCGGTATCGTTATTTTGGGTGAGACAACAGGTATTGAAGAAGGAACGACTGTGCGTCGTACCGGCGAGATTCTCTCTGTGCCAGTCGGAGATGGATTCCTTGGCCGCGTTGTTGATGCACTTGGTCGACCTATCGATGGCAAAGGTGAAATCAAAGCATCCGATCGCCGCGCACTTGAGCTACAGGCGCCTTCTGTTGTGCAACGTCAACCGGTGAAAGAGCCGCTGCAGACTGGCATCAAAGCAATCGATGCCATGACTGCAATTGGTCGTGGTCAACGACAATTAATCATTGGTGATCGCCAGACTGGAAAGACAGCAGTTGCGATTGACACCATCATCAATCAACGTGAGAACTGGAAGTCAGGCGATCCAAAGAAGCAAGTTAAGTGTATCTACGTTGCAATTGGTCAGAAGGGTTCGACTATTGCTTCAGTACGCGCAGCTCTTGAAGAAGCAGGCGCGCTTGAATACACCACAATCGTCGCATCACCCGCTTCAGATTCTGCTGGCTTCAAATACCTTGCGCCATATACCGGCTCTGCAATTGGACAGCATTGGATGTATCAAGGACAGCACGTTCTTATCGTTTTTGATGATCTATCGAAACAAGCTGAGGCTTATCGTTCAGTCTCGCTACTCCTTCGTCGCCCGCCAGGTCGCGAGGCTTATCCAGGAGATGTTTTCTACTTACATTCACGACTACTTGAGCGTTGCGCAAAGCTCTCGGACGAGATGGGCGCTGGTTCGATGACGGGCTTGCCAATTATTGAGACGAAAGGTAACGACGTATCTGCATTTATTCCGACAAACGTTATTTCGATTACCGATGGTCAATGCTTCCTCGAGACCGATCTCTTTAACGCGGGAGTACGGCCTGCTATCAACGTCGGTATCTCAGTCTCTCGCGTGGGTGGCTCTGCTCAAACAAAGGCAATCAAGAAGATTGCCGGACGTCTTCGTCTTGATCTTGCTCAGTATCGTGAGTTGGAAGCGTTTGCTGCTTTCGGTTCGGATCTAGATGCTGCATCGAAGGCACAACTTGAGCGCGGTGCACGTATGGTCGAGCTTTTGAAGCAAGGCCAATACAGCCCATTCTCAGTGCCACAAGAGGTTGCCTCGATTTGGGCGGGAACCACTGGAAAGCTCGACAAGATTCCAGTAGCTGATATCCGTCGCTTCGAAAGTGAATTTCTTGAGTTCCTCGGTCGCGATCGTAAGAAGATCCTTGATGTCATCGAAGAGACGAAAGAACTCACCGACGACACGATTGCCGCGCTTACCGAAGCAATTGAAACTTTCGCTGCTCGATTCAATACATCTACTGCTGCGCCAGTAAACGAGGCGCCAGCGCAAGCACTTGAAGGCGAAGGGGCAGAGGCAATTACCCGCGTCGTGCCGGCAAAGAAGTAATAACCCACGAAGTGAAGTAAACGAAGGTTTAGAGAGGAGGAAGAGACATGGGAGCACAGTTACGTACTTATCGTAGGCGTATGCGATCGGTGAAGGCGACGAAAAAAATCACTAAAGCTATGGAGTTGATTTCTGCATCCCGGATTGTGAAAGCACAACAGAAGGTGCAAGCATCTACTCCTTACGCCAACGAGTTGACCCGTGCAGTCACTGCGGTTGCCTCTTTCTCCAGCACCAAGCACCCATTGACTGAGGATGAAAAGAATCCCAAGAGCGCCGCGGTACTGATTATCTCTGCTGATCGAGGTATGGCTGGTGCATATTCGAGTAGCGTCATTAAAGAGGGCGACCAAGTCGTTTCGATGTTACGTGAACGAGGTTTAGAGGCAAAGGCTTATCTGATAGGTCGTAAAGCAATCAACTACTACCGTTTCCGAAATCGAGCAATTGCCAAGCAGTGGAGTGGTTTCAGCGATAACCCTACATATGAGCACGCAAAAGAAATTTCTGAATCGTTACTTGAAGCCTTTCTACTTGACTCCGAAACTGATCCAAATGGCGTTGCAGAGCTCCATATCGTCTATACCGAATTCCGTTCCATGGTGACCCAAGAACCAATGGCAAAGCGGATGCTCCCGCTCGAGGTTGTCGAAACGACTACCGCAGTAGTTGGTCCACTTCCGCTCTATGAGTTCGAACCATCGGCCGGCACCGTTCTGGATGCACTACTTCCCCGCTATGTAGAAGCCCGAATTTTCAATGCGCTACTGCAATCTGCTGCCTCTGAGCATGCAGCGCGTCGTCGTGCAATGAAATCAGCAACTGACAATGCTGATGAGTTAATCAAGTCGCTCACGCGACTTGCGAACGCGGCTCGTCAAGCCGAAATTACCCAAGAAATCAGTGAAATCGTTGGCGGCGCAGATGCGCTCGCCTCTGCAAGCGCAGGAAGTGAGTAAGAGATGGCCGCTGAAACTAAAACCGCAGGGCGCGTAGCTCGAGTCATCGGACCGGTCGTGGACGTTGAGTTCCCCGCCGATTCGATGCCTGATATTTTCAATGCGCTACACGTCGATGTGACCTTAAGCGGTGCACAGCGCACCCTTACGCTCGAGGTCGCCCAACATATTGGCGACAACTTGATTCGTGCAATCTCAATGCAACCTACCGATGGCATGGTTCGTGGTGCGCAAGTTCGCGATACGGGTGCTGCCATCTCGGTACCCGTTGGCGATGTCACCAAAGGACATGTCTTTAACACCCTTGGCGAGTCGCTAGATGTACCAACTTCTTCTCTGGACATCAAAGAGCGATGGCCGATTCACCGTAATGCTCCTGATTTCGATCAACTTGAGTCAAAGACTGAGATGTTCGAGACTGGTATCAAAGTTATCGACCTACTCACCCCATATGTTCGTGGTGGAAAGATTGGTCTTTTCGGTGGTGCCGGTGTTGGTAAAACCGTTCTTATCCAAGAGATGATTTATCGCGTTGCTGAGAACTTTGGTGGCGTATCGGTCTTTGCAGGTGTGGGCGAACGTACCCGTGAAGGTAACGATCTCTTCCTCGAAATGACCGAGACCGGCGTTATCAATAAGACCGCGTTGGTCTTCGGACAGATGGATGAGCCACCAGGAACCCGTCTTCGCGTTGCGCTCTCCGCGCTGACGATGGCGGAGTATTTCCGCGATGTACAGAAGCAGGATGTGTTGCTCTTCATCGACAACATCTTCCGCTTTACCCAGGCAGGCTCTGAAGTTTCCACGCTTCTTGGCCGTATGCCTTCGGCTGTGGGTTACCAGCCAACTCTTGCCGATGAGATGGGCCAGTTACAGGAGCGCATCACATCAACACGTGGTCACTCGATTACGTCGATGCAGGCGATTTATGTCCCTGCCGATGACATCACTGACCCAGCGCCGCACACCACATTTGCCCACCTTGATGCGACGACAGTTCTCTCTCGCCCTATCTCTGAGTTGGGTATTTATCCAGCGGTAGATCCACTTGATTCCACATCGCGCATCCTGGATCCTCGTTACATTGGCGAGAATCACTTCCGCGTTGCTAACCGCACGAAGCAGATTCTGCAACGATACAAAGATCTTCAAGACATCATCGCCATCCTTGGCATCGATGAGCTCTCTGAAGAAGATCGCATTCTCGTAGGTCGCGCTCGCCGTATTCAGCGCTTCCTTTCGCAGAATACGTTCGTAGCTAAGGTCTTCACTGGGCTAGATGGCTCTTTTGTACCGCTCTCTGAAACCATCGAAGCATTCGAAGCCCTTGCTGATGGAAAATACGACCACGTACCCGAGCAGGCATTCTTCATGTGTGGTGGCCTTGATGATGTCGAGCGCAAAGCTGCGGAGTTGGCGAAGAACTAATGGCCCTTAAAGTTGAAGTTGTTACGCCAGAAAAGAGAATTTTTTCCGGCGAAGCAAATATGGTTCAGGCGAGAACATTATCTGGTGATTTGGGCATTTTGTCGGGCCACATCTCACTCCTGGGGGTATTGGTCGATGGCGAGGTAGTCGTCAAAGAGACTAATGGGCAGAGCACTACTTTCCAGATTCATGGCGGCTTCCTCTCGGTAAATAAGGACCGAGTCTCTATCCTTGGAGAAAGTAGCGAATAGCACGAAGCGAAGATCTGGTGGTGCGATGAAGAGAGTATTCACAGCAGCGTTAATTACCCTTGCAGTTGCTCTAACCCCCGCTACGTTACTTACTCCCCTTTCGTTTGCTGAAGGTCCTCAAAACTCTCTAGATGTCAATCAGGGCAATTCAAAAGATCTGATGCAGGGCAATGATTTTTATCGCATAGAGACTTTCCAAACCAAGCAGAAGCCCGATTCGATTCTTGGATGGTTTCAACAGAATCTTCCTACAGTTTCCGATGGATATGGTGATAAGCGAAAAGACCCAAATAAGTTAGGGGTCTCATTTAGTTCCGAATTACCTATTGCGCTGCTCTCATCCATTCGAGTCTTGACTTCTAATGTTGGCGAAAGCGACTCTGCAGTAAGTTACCTCTGTACCTCGATTGCAGATCCACTGTGTGGGCCAAGTAGTGGCAAATTCAAATCGCTTCGAGTCGACTCAGTAATCGGCAACTGTACCTTTGCGCCTAACTCTGCTTGTGTTGAGAAAATCTCGCTCACGCTCGCAGATAAGTCAATTGTCACTGCTAAACCAGTCTTGGAAATCCCAGCGAATACCAAAACTTTTCCAGGGAAATTCGATAGTGATGGCAAGGGTTATCCACCAGGGCTCTCCTCTTGGTTTTGGGAGGCGGATCTACCTGGCGCCCCCAAATCTAGATTTCTTGCTCGAGGGACTGTGACCACATATGCAAAAATCACTGGCGGTGCCCTAGATTTTCAAAAACCTACATTTACTTTCGAGCTCGTGCCAGTCACTTCAGAGCCGGCTCCTGTAGTCGCGCCTTGGCTAGAGAATTTCAAGTACAAGAACACTCAAGACCCTGTCGTGCGACAGGTAAGCATTCAACCAAGTTGCTTGGCGCATGACACAAATACCTGTTATCACCGAGCAAGTTTTCCGAAAGATTCCCGAGCATCCGTGACTTTGCAACTTCCCAATCGTCTGACTGGTTGGCTCAATGGCCGCCTGGTAAAACCCAATGTGACGACCGAAAAGATCAATGAAATCTATGATCGAGTCGTGGTGGATGCAGCGCCCTCGGAGAACATCATCGCTGGTGGCTGGGTGGAGTGGAAAAATATCCCGGAGAAACTCTTCTTCAATGACGATGGCACACCTAACACAATGGGGGTCGGTCGACTTGATGGCGCCGCTGCAATGTATTCCGGAAGCGTTGGGGCAATCCAGGAATATCTGAAATGGCAACCGTATTTAGGTGAGAAAGCGCTACTCAAGGAAGAGGGGTGGACTATCTCCAGCACAGTCGTGGAGTCCACCAACAGTTGCGGGAACCAGAGTGGATTGCAGGGTGTAGTAGCGGCAAATGCCTCGGCTTACTCACCGGGTGCGCCAGATTTCAATAAAGAGACCCAGACCCTGGATTACAAGGTAGCGGCTCCGCACTTCGCTCCCGATGGCAAGACCGAGAATTTGGGGACCTATGGACTCTCCATGCGCGCTGATTTAGTGCAGTGCTTGTATGGAGTGAAGGATGTGCCAAGTCGAGTTGAGATTTCGATAACCAATGCGAGCAGCGGCGAGAGTAAGGGTTCTACCGTAGAGCTTTCACGAAATGGTAACTGGGTTTATCTGAGCGCTGAAGGATTTACCTTCTCCTCTCCAACCTTGAAGGTCAAACTCATTCAAGATAAGAAGATTGAAACAGCCCCTGCTCCCGCTAGTGAGCCACAAGTAAGTGCGGCCGCTGCACCAAAAGTTGCAGTAAAGAAATCAATCACATGCGTGAAGGGCAAAATCACCAGAAAAATTGCTGGTACCAATCCTAAATGTCCCACAGGGTTTAAAAAGAAATAATCTAGAGTCGGGCGATCTTCGCGCCTAACGCCCGAAGCTGCTCATCAAAGCGCGGATAGCCTCGATCGATGTGAAAGATATCCTCAATAATCGTCGTACCATCACAGACCAAAGCGGCAAGTACTAGCGCTGCTCCTGCCCTGATATCTGTCGCTGCTACAGGTGCACTTGAGAGTAGTTCTCGACCTTTGACAAAGGCATGATGGCCATCGGTAGTAATGTCGGCGCCGAGGCGAACTAATTCGTTGATAAACATGAAGCGACCTTCAAAGACATTCTCGGTTACTAAGGCCGAGCCCGTTGCTATGGAATTAAGAGCAATGATCATCGGTTGCAGGTCGGTGGGAAATCCTGGATAGGGAAGGGTCATGACATCCACTGCTTTTGGCCTGTTATCCATCCGTACTCGCAGGCCCTCTGGAATCGTGGTGACTACCGCTCCGGAGAGGACCAACTTTTCAAGCGGAATCTCCAAGTGATCTGGGTTGGTATTATGAAGAGTGATATCGCCCTTGGTCATAGCGGCCGCAAAGGCCCAGGTTCCCGTGACGATTCGATCGGGGAGCGCTTCGTGATCTGCAGGATGGAGCGCATCAACTCCATAGACAGTGATGGTGGATGTACCAAGTCCGGAAATCTGCGCACCCATCCTCTGCAGATAGATTCCCATATCTACGATATCTGGCTCACGAGCGGCATTCTCGATAACGCTCTCACCTCGAGCGAGCACCGCTGCGGTGAGTAGATTCTCGGTCGCACCAACGCTGGGAAATTCCAATTCGATAATCGCCCCGCGCAGTCGTCCAGATACGGTTGCGATGATGTAACCATGTTCATTTGTAACTTGCGCACCGAGAGCCTCTAATCCATTAATGTGAAAATCTAAACCACGTGAACCAATTGCATCTCCTCCTGGTAACGCAACTTCAGCGCGGCCGGTTCGGGTGAGAAGGGGTCCGAGTACGTTGATTGATGCCCGCATCTTGCGCACGAGATCGTAATCGGCTCGATGTTTTAATTGATCAGGAACCGAGATCGTTAATGTCAATGTGCTCTCATCATGTGAAACTTGACACCCGAGTCGGATTAAAAGCTCGGCCATGATAGAAACATCAGCAATGGTGGGCACATTGCCAAGATGGTGTACTCCAGGGGCCAAGAGAGCGGCTGCCATCAATTTGAGGATGGAATTCTTCGCACCAAACACCTGGACCTCGCCCTCCAGTCGGGCGCCTCCAGTGACCTCAAATCGTTCCATGTGGTTCATCGTAGAGGTTAAGCGTAAGGTAGGAGCATGGTGAATTTGACTCGTATCTATACAAAAACCGGAGATGATGGCACGACCTCGCTAGGGGATATGAGTCGCACCTCAAAGAACGACCCCCGTCTTGAGGCATATGCAACAGTAGATGAAGCCAACTCCAGTATTGGGGTGGTACTCGCGCTTGCAACACTCTCTCCTGAGGTGAAGAAGCTGCTCACCCGAATCCAAAATGATCTCTTCGATGTTGGCGCGGATCTCTGCACGCCGATGGTAGATAACCCGCCCCATGAGCAATTGCGCATCCTGGAATCTCAGATCTCGCATCTTGAGGAGCAGATCGATCACTTCAACACCGATCTCACGCCGCTCCGTTCTTTTGTCCTTCCCGGAGGAACGGCAGCAGCAGCGCTATTACACGTTGCACGAACTGTTGTTCGACGAGCAGAGCGTTGCACTTGGGCGGCCATCCATGCATTTGGCGCTGGAGTCAATCCATTGACTGCGAAATATCTCAACCGACTTTCAGATCTACTCTTTGTCCTTGCGCGGTATGAGAATAAGAGTGTCGGGGATGAGTTGTGGGTCCCGGGCGCTAATCGCTAGCAGATTACTTTTGGCGTAAGACTGCTTTAGCGGCGGAGAGTTCCTCGGGAAAAACCAGTAGCGCAATTCCATCTTTTGCTTGCACAAGATTGGCTTTGATATTTGAATCAATTAATTTCTTTCGCTCCATCTCGCCTTCAATAAAGTTGGCTGGATGACTCACCGGAACTAATAAACCGTACTCATCACTATTTCCACTCTTTGCCGGCCTAGCTACATGGGATTTTCCGCGGGAAAAGGTCCACTTGAGCAAGGGAATGAGGATAAGGAGTGCGAAGAATCCACCAAAGGCCTGTAAAAAAAGTTGGTTATTGATTCCACCGAGCATGGGTCAAAGAATAAGTGATAGGAGGTTAGCTTGCAGCCGGAGTAGCTGCCGGACTTGGATCGGGTGTGGGGGCAGGCGAAGAGGTAGCCGAGGGGGTTGGCTCAAGTTCGGGATTGGGAGTGAAGGTGTTACTAGGAACTTTTCCATCGCGTTTATCGCTCCGACAGAAAGCTCTCATATTAAGGATCTCGGCATAGCTCTCTACCGGCTCTTTACTAATAAGGATTATTGTCTTAATCTCTCGCGCCTTTGAGGTTCCAGCAAGAGTTCGCAGATTCCCTAACACATCTGCATATCGTCCTATAACAATTGACTGCACTTCCCACCAATTACATTTACTCTTTGAGGCAACATAGACCACAGCGCAGACCCTCTTATCGCAGGCTTGAATCTCACTAAGTAAAGTCGTTTTAGCACTTAATACTCCGACGAGTTCTCGTTCACTTATTGGAGTGGAGATATACACGCCATCGACTGCCTTGAATCCTTTTGGCGGCCATTTCGGCGAGGGAGAGGGGATAGGTTTTGAAATTTTTCTCGGGGCAGGCTTCTTC
>Ga0208048_1000107_pt1 | contig 41985 bp, 30 predicted proteins | sample Malawi_45m_30L_FD_184163 | JGI IMG/M metagenome (GOLD analysis project Ga0208048, IMG submission 184163) | Freshwater microbial communities from Lake Malawi, Central Region, Malawi to study Microbial Dark Matter (Phase II) - Malawi_45m_30L... | ecosystem: Environmental > Aquatic > Freshwater >...
GTGGTGAACCAGCCGCCGAAGCCGGGGATGCCGGTGCGGCGGATCCACTTCGCCTGGGCGGAATTGATCTTCCCAACGACGCCCTGTTCGACGTACTTCATCATGGCCTGCGACTCGGGGCGCGCGCGGTTGTTGAAGTTGAACATGACGTGCTTCCCGGCCTTCTTCGCGGCGGCGATGATCTCGAGGACCTCGGAAGCGCTGAGCGCCGGGGGCTTCTCGCAGAACACGTGCTTGCCGGCGGCGAGGCACTGGATGGCGAGCGAGGCGTGGAACTTGTTCGGCACGATGACGCTGACGGCGTCGAGTTCCTTGTGGGCCTTGAGCATGGCGTCCACGGACTCATACGCGTTCGCGACGCCCCACTTGTCCGCGGCCTTCCTGGCGGTGCCGGGCGCCGGGTCGGCGACGGCGACGATCTCCGCGCCCGCCTGCTTGAAGCCGGCCGCATGATACTGGAGCATGCCGCCCGCCCCGATGACGCCTACTTTGGTGGCCATGATGTGATCGTGGGTGAGGGGTGATTACTTGCCCTGCGCGGCCTTGTCGAAGGCGGCGTCGAAGGCGACCTTGTTGGCCGGGAAGGCGAGTTTCTTGACGTAGGCGGCCGATTCGGCGGCGCCGAAGAAGCGGTCCATGCGGCCGTCCTCCCACTCGACGGAGAGCGGGCCGGCGTAGCCGACGTCGTTGAGGGCGACGATCACGTCCTCGAAGCGGATGTCGCCGCGGCCGACGGAACGGAAATCCCAGGCGCGACGGGCGTCGCAGAAATCGGTATGGCCGCCGAACACGCCGACGGTGCCGTCGCCGTGGCCCCACCAGACGTCCTTCATGTGGGCGTGGTGGATCTGCTTGCCGAAGGTACGGATGAACTTCACGTAGTCGACGCCCTGGTAGCCGAGGTGGCTGGGGTCGTAGTTGAAGCCGAAGCGCTTGTGGTTGCCGACGGCGTCGAGCGCGCGCTGGGCGGAGGCGATGTCGAAGGCGATCTCGGTCGGGTGCACTTCGAGGCCGAAGTAGACGTCATGCTTCTCGAAGGCCTCGAGGATGGGTTTCCAGCGGCGGGCGAAATCATCGTAACCCTTCTGCAGGTAGGCCTGGTTGGTGGGCGGGAAGGCGTAGAGCGCGTGCCAGATGGAGGAGCCGGTGAAGCCGTTGACGACGGTCTTGCCGGAACCCTTGGGCTTGCCGGCCATGTAGGCCTTGCCGGCGTCGAAGAACTTACGGGCGGCCTGGGCGGTCAGGGCCATCTCGGCGCACGCGCGCTGGCGGACGCCTTCCGGGTTGCCGTCGCCCCAGACGTGGGCGGGCAGGATGCATTGGTGGCGCTCGTCGATGTTGTCGCAGGTGGCCTGGCCGACGAGGTGCGAGGAGATGGCCCAACAGCCGAGGTCATGCTTCTTCAGCAGCTCCCAGACGGATTCGACGTAGCCCTTCTCATTGACGGCGCGGGTGACGTCGAAGTGGTCGCCCCAGCAGGCGAGCTCGACGCCCTCGTAGCCCATGGCTTTGACCTTGGGGAGCAGGTCGGCGATCTTGAGGTCGGCCCACTGGCCGGTGAAGAGGGTGACAGGACGCTGTGACATGGTGATCAGGGGTGAGTCCCCAATGTCAGCCCATCAGCCCGCAAGGTTCAAGTGGGCAATGCTCACAGGCCCGAATTTATGCCTTTCGCGACAGCGATTGGCCCAGTTCGGCCTCGAGCTTGTCGTAGGCCGCCCGAAGGGCCGGGTTCGGCTGGACGACGCCGGGGGCCGGGGCGCAGAAAACGGGCTCCAGGTCGGCCATCTTGGCCCCGCAAGCACCCTCGGCGGCGCGGAGGGCGGCGCCCAAGGCGGCGGAATCGGAGACGGCCAGACGGAGGACCGGGGCGCCGAAGACGTCGGCGAAGATCTTGGCGACGGAAGGGTTCTCGGAGGCGCCGCCGGTCAGCAGGAGCTGGGTGGTCGGGGTCCCGACCCAGCGGCTGTGGTAACGGAGGCTGAGGGCCTGGCCTTCGACGGCGGCGCGCGGCAGGGTCGCCTTCGTGGCGAGGGCGCCGAGGGCGATGCGTCCAGCGGGGCGGCGCGGGGTGATCTCGGACTCCTCCATCGGCAGGACGGCGGACACGGCGGCGGGCGCGGCGTCGACGGCGGCGGAGAAGGCCGGCCAGTCGGCGTGACCGCATTCGCGGCGGATGGCTTCACGGGCGAGCGAGCCGTTGCGGACGCAGACGAGGCTCATGCTGCCGCCCAGCGGGTTGCCGAAGGCATGGCCGAGGCCGGCGGAGTCGGTGCGGATGCCTTCGATCGCGGCGAAGAGCGTGTCGCTCGTGCCCAGGCTGATGACGACCTTGCCGGGCTTGGACGCGCCCATGCCGACGAGGCTGGAAGGATTATCGCCGGTGCCGATGACGACCCGGCACTTCGGTGAGAAGCCGTGGCGGGCGACGAAATAAGCGGCGATGCCGCCGGCGACGGTCGAGCCGGGCCGCACGGGCGGAAGCTTGGCGGCGAGGTCGGGAGCGGTCGCGGCGAGCGCGGCCGGAGCCCAGTCACCTTTGCGGATGTCCATCAGGTTCATGCCCGCGCCATCGCCGGTGTCGATGGCGGCGTCCTGGCCGGCGAGCACCGAGGCGAAGAAGGAGGAGACGAGATGGACGCGCTTGGTGCGGGCCCAGGCGGCGGGATCGAGCTTGGCGAAACGCCGGATCTGCGGGCCCGTGAAACGCATCGTGGCCACGGAGCCCGTGAGGTCGCAGACGGCTTGGTCGCCGCCGAAGGCGGCGGCGATCTCGGCGCACTCGGCCGCGGTCGACGAATCCATCCAGATGGGCGACGAGCGGCGGGAGAGAACCGGGCCGATCTTCGCGGAGAGCGAAGCCGCCCGGTCGCCGTGGGCGAGGGCTGCCTCATAACCGGCGGCGAGGTAGACGCTGCCGTGCTGCTGGCCGGACACGGAGACCGCGTCGACCTTCGACAGGTCCGTCAGTCGGGCGAGGCGGTCGAGCGCGAGCTCGAGTCCGTCGAGCCAGAGGAGCGGATCGGCGTGCACTTCCCCGCCCTGCCCTCCGCGGAGGAATCCTTCCGGATGCCCGCGGTCGGGGAAATCGGCACCGAACGCCGCGCGGGCGCGGGCGACCGTCGTGCCTTTCGCCGTGTCCAGCACGAGCGCCGTCGCGCTCTGCGTGGACAGGTCAAGACCCAGGACGATCGCCATGGCCTCAGCGGACGTACTCGTTGATCAGGTTCTCGAGCAGCTCCTGGCGGCCGGACGCGAGCGTCGGCGCCTTGATGCCCTGGGCGTAGGCGTCGAGCTGGGCGAGGGTGACCTTGCCGGATTCGATCTGCTTGCCGATGCCCTTGTCCCACGAAGCGTAGCGGTTGGCGACGAACTTTTCCATCTTGCCGGACTTGATGACGGCGTGGGCGATCTTGAGCCCGCGGGCGAAGGCGTCCATGCCGCCGATGTGGGCGTGGAAAAGGTCGACCGGCTCGTGCGATTCGCGCCGTCGTTTGGCGTCGAAGTTGAGGCCTCCCGTGGTGAAGCCGCCCATCCTGAGGATGCGCAGCATGATGTTCGTCGTGAGGTAGAGGTCGGTCGGGAACTGGTCGGTGTCCCAGCCGAGGAGGGTGTCGCCGCGGTTGGCGTCGACGGAGCCGAGGGCGCCCGCGCCGAGGGCGACTTCCATCTCGTGCTCCATCGTGTGGCCGGCGAGCGTGGCGTGGTTGGTCTCGAGGTTCAGCTTGAAGTGCTTGAGCAGGCCGTATTCGCGGAGGAAGTTGAGGCACGCGGCGGAATCGGAGTCGTACTGGTGGGTCGAAGGTTCGCGCGGCTTGGGCTCGATGTAGAACTGGCCCTTGAAGCCGATCTTCTTCGCGTGGGCGACGGCGAGGTGCAGGAGCGCGGCGAGGTGGTCTAGCTCCCGCTTCATGTCGGTGTTGAGCAGCGTGGCGTAGCCTTCGCGGCCGCCCCAGAAGACGTAGCCTTCGCCGCCGAGGGCCTTGGTGGCCTCGAGCGCGTGGCGTACCTGGCTGGCGCCGTAGGCGAACACGTCGGCGTTGGGCGAGGTGCCCGCGCCTTGCGCGTAACGGGGGTGGGAGAAGAGGCAGGCGGTGCCCCAGAGGAGCTTCTTGCCGGTGCCCTTCTGGTGGGCCTTCAGCTCCTTCGTGACACGGGCGAGGTTAGCGTGGGTCTCGGCGAGGGTCTTGCCCTCCGGGGCGATGTCGCGGTCGTGGAAGCAGTAGAAGTCGATCCGACATTTCTCGAGGAACTCGAAGAAGACCGGCACGCGGCGCAAGGCGTTATCGAGGGAGTCAGAGCCGTCATCCCAGGGCATGAGGGCGGTGCCGACGCCGAAGGGGTCGGACAGGCCGTTGCGCATCACGTGCCAGTAGGCCGCGGCGAAGCGCATGTGGTCCTTCATCTTCTTCCCGCCGATCTTCTCGTCAGGGTTGTAGTGCTTGAAGGCGAACGGGTTCTTGGACTTCGGTCCTTCGAACTCGACCCGCGGGACATTAGGGAAGTGCGACATGTCTGATAGGAGGGGGAACTCCGACATTGGAGACGGACCCCTCACTGCCAAGAAAGGAATGTTCCTGCCCTATGAACCAAACGACAGGCGGGGAGTCCGCATACAAACGGCGCCTTGCGCCTCGCCGTGGCCGACATAAGGTAAGTCCATGGAGGTCGTCCACACCATCCCTGAGCTGCGCGCCGCGGTCGCCCGGGCCCGTCAGGCCGCGAAGACCGTCGGTTTCGTGCCCACGATGGGCTGCCTGCACGAAGGCCACCTGAGCCTGATCCGGCGGGCGCGGCAGGAGGCAGGCTACGTCGTGGTCTCGATCTTCGTTAACCCGACCCAGTTCGGACCCAACGAGGACTTCTCGAAGTACCCACGGACCTTCGAGGACGATCGCCGCGGCTGCGAAGGCGTCGGCGCCGACCTGGTCTTCGCGCCGACCGCCGCCGAGTTCTACCCTCCGGGGGCCTCCACCTGGGTAGACGTCGAAGGCGTCTCCGCCGGACTCTGCGGAGAATCCCGCCCGGGGCATTTCCGCGGCGTGGCGACGGTGGTCGCGATGCTCTTCCATGCCGTCCAGGCGGACCTCGCGGTCTTCGGCCGGAAGGACCTCCAGCAGCTGGCGGTGGTCCGCCGCATGGTCCGCGACCTGCACATCCCCGTCCGGATCGTCGCGCACGAGACCGTCCGCGAACCCAACGGCGTCGCGATGAGCTCGCGGAACCGTTACCTTTCAGCGGAACAGCTGGCCCAGGCGACCGCCATCCCCGCGGCCATGGAAGCCGCGAAATCGCTGGCCCGCGCCGGGATCACCGACGCCGCGCGCCTGCGGGCCGCCGCGGCGGACGTGCTCGCCGGGCAGCCCGCCTTGCGGCCGCAGTACTGCGAGATCATCGATGTCTCGACGATGGCCACCGTGGCCTCGACCGCCGGGAAAAGCTGCGCGATCGCCATCGCCTGCCACCTGGGCACGACGCGGCTGATCGACAACGCCGACCTCTGATCAGGCGAGGCTGAGATAAACTGCGGCGAGCAGGATCAGCGCGCCGATGAGGCGGCGCGTCATCACGGCGGCGCCCACCTGCTTCTCGGAGTTGGCGAACCAGTGGCCCACGATCCAGACCAGCGCCACGCTCCAGAGACCGCGGGTGTTATAGAGGACGTTGGTCACGGTGACCTCGTGGTAGGCCGCGATGCAGTAGGCGATGCCCATCGCCTGGAGGGTGAGCAGGACGCCGCCGCCGAGCGCCCAGACGACCATCGACCGGGGCATCGCGCGCAACGGCGCGGAGAAGAAAGGGACCAACGTGAACGAGAGCAGCCCCACGGTGGCGAACATCACCGGTCCGAAGTGGCCCAAACCGAAGGGTCGGACCCAGAGCTGCTGCATCACGTCGGTCGTCGCGAAGGCGACCGAGGCGAGGAAGGCGAAGCCGACGCTGACCACCAGGCGATCGCGGTTGGCCCGCCACTCTCCGCCCAACAGGGCGAGGGCGAGCGTGGTCAGGAAGGTGGCCACCCACAGCTTCCAGCCAAGCTCCTCTCCGGCCGTGACGAAGACCAGCAGGGCCACGAAGATCACCTTGGTGCCGAGCACGGGGGTCGCGATGGAGATGTCGCCGCGGCTGATGGCGACGAACGTGAAGACCTGCCCGATGAAGAAAGCCGCCCCGGCCAGGACCGCATGGGTGACGTTGGCCGCCGTGAAGGGCTCGCCCCCGAGCAGAAGCCATGTCTGGAAGAGGACGGCGCCCATGAGGTTCACGATGAACAGGACCCGCCAGGGGTGCCCCCCGTCCATGGCCCGCTTCAGGGCCATCGCGGCGAAGGTGTAGCCTACCGCCGAACAAAGGGGGATGACGATGGAGGCGGGCGAACGCATCAGGCAGGCCCGAACGAACCCCCTTCCCTCCCCGCTGGCGGGTCCGAACCAAGAAAACACCGGTTTAGACCGCCCCGACCTTGCCCCCGGCCGGCGGGCGGGCATGCTGAAGGCATGGGTCATTTCTCCTACAAGACCGAGACGGTCGACCCGTATCGGAAGGCCCTTTCCGAGCAGCTCATCCTGGACCTGAACCATCTCGCGGACGGACCGTTGCTCGCCTTGGCCAAGCTGATCCCGGGCGGCTACATCCATCGCAAGCCTTTCCTCCGCGACGCGAAGTGGCGCTTCAAGAAGCGCCTGGCGCACCTCACCGAAGACGCGGCCGCCGTGGCCGACCATCTGCCCTGGTTCGCCGAGGGCCTCAAGGCCGACAAGGCCCGGCTCCTCGAGCACCTTGACGAAGCGGCCGCCGTGCTCGGCGGACCCCGCTCCGCCCTGCTCTGCCTGCTGTGGAATCATCGGGCCGAGAACAAGGACGCCGCCCTGCCCGCCGACGTGCTGCCCCGCCTCCTCGCGAACGCGAGACCGCAGGCCGGCAAGCCTGAGGCCAAAGCCTGGAAGACCTTGCTGGCCAAGCTCGGCGGCGCGGCGGAAAAAGAACCCCTCGACTCCGTCGACGCGCTCGACTCGGCCGGCAAGACGGTGCGCCGGCTGCTGCAGGAGATCTCCCAAGGCAAGGCCGCCCGCGAGAACGAGGGCCGCCAGGTCCGCCGTCAGCACGCCAACGAGCTCGAGGCGAAGGACGTCGAGATCCGGAAGGCCCGCGAAGAAGCCGCGCGCCAGGCGCAGGAAGCCGCCAAACAGTCCGCGACGGCGGAGGCCAACCTGCAGGCCTTGCAGGCGAAGCTGGCCAACGAGGAGACCGAAGTGGCCCGCCTCCGCGGCGAGCTCGAACGGGCACGCGAGCACGTGGCCAAGAAGGCCCGCGAGATCGCTGAGGAGCTCCTCTCCGAGGAGGTCCGTCCATGGCTGGCCGACGCCCGCACGCTGAAATCGGCTTCGGAAGAAGTCGCGAAGCTGCGGCAACTGACCACCGAGACCTTCGAGAAAGTCCGTAAGGCCCAGCGCGACGCCGACCCCTTCCTGGCCAAGGAACATGAGCTCCGCCAGGCCATTCCGCAGATGGAGGAGATGCTGAAGCTCCTGCGCCGCTACCTGCGCACCGCCGGCCAGGCCCTGCCTGAGGTCGTGGCCTTGGAGAAACGCCTCACCGAGCACATCGCGAAGGTGCGCTACGAACTCGAGAAACGCGACCTGCCCTCGGACCCCTTCCTTGAACGTATCTCGGCCCGCATCAACGGGGCCGACGCGCGGGAACTTAAGTCCATCGAAGGCGCCCTGCTCCTCGCCGAGCAGGCCGGCCTCGTCGACTCGCGCCACGCCGACCTTTACCGCCGGGACCTGCACCGCCGCCGGTCCTACCTGGCCGACGCGGCCTTTCACGTGCAGAAGCAGTCTGGTCCGCTCGCCCTGCTCGAACGCGCGGTGGCCACGGGCGAGCCGGCCCGCCTCGTCCTCGACGCCAACAACTTCGCCTGCCTACGCCAGGGTTACCTCGGCCTGCGTCTGCCGGCCAAGAAGAACGTCCAAGGCGACAGCCGCTTCCTGCTCGACGCGGCGGCCCGCCAGAAGGTCGTCCAGCTCGTCGAGAAACTGGCCGACGACGCGCCCGGACTGCACGTCTGGGTCAGCTTCGACGGCCAGCAGACCACGCTCAGGACCTCGAACTCGCGGGTCCGTGTCACGTTCAGCCGCGCCGGCACCAAGGCCGACCACGACATCATGGACCTGGTGGCCAAGGACAAGACCGTCGAGGCTCCCTGGTTCGTCGTCTCCGACGACATCGAGGTGCGCGACGCGACCTCCCGCGAAGGCGCCTACATCATCTACAATGACGCGCTGATCCAGCTGCTGGTCAACCGCGGCATCCGGGTCTGAGACGAAGCGGGAGCGTCCTGCGACGCGCCCGGGGGGAAGGAAGCCGGCGCGCGGCTTACTTCTTCTTGGCGGGCGGCGGGGCGACGACCTGGGGCGGCAGCACGCCGGCGAAACCCTCGGCGCGCAGGCCGGGCTGGAAGAGGTTGAACGAATACTTGCCGGGCTTCCATTCGACGACGGGCGTCACGTCCGCCTTGGCCGGGACTTCGAGCCCGAGGCCCCAGAAGACGCCGTTGACGAGGAGGCGGCGGAGGGATTCGTCCTTCAGGTCGCTGGCCGAGGCCATGGTGGTGGTGAGCACGCGGTTCTTGGTGCCGCCGGCGTTGGGGACCTCGCGGGTCCAGGCCACGGCCATCGCGGGGGAATTGACGCCCTGCTCCTGCTTGTCGGTCGCGCGTTTCTTGGCGCGTTCGCTGATCGGATCTTCCGGATTCATGCCCTTGAGTACCAGGCCGCGGAGCAGGACCGTGGCGTCGGCGGGCGGGTAGGCCTCATAGACGTCGGTGTCGCCGAAGATCTGGCTGACGCCATTGAGAAGCGCGAGCTTCTCGGCGCCGGCTTCGACGGCCGTGCGCGTGGCTTCACCCTTGTGTTTGCCCCAGTGGCTGACCCAGGTCTCGCCGAGGACCTTACGGCCGAAGCCGCCTTGGTTGTTCCAGTTGTACCAGGCATAGGGGCTGTCCTTAGGGATGCCCGAGAACGCATGGGTGCTGGTACGGGTGGCGACGATCGGCACGCCGCGGTTGAGGGCGGCGTCGAACTTCTTCAGGGCTTCCTCGTTCCACTTGCGGAAACGCAGGCCGAGCACGAGGGCGTCGGCGCCGTCGAGGGCTTCCGGCTTGCCGAGCGAGGCGCCGTTGTTCGGATTGATCACGCCGTCGTCATGCGAGAACAGGACGGTGCACTTGAAGCCATGGCGCTCGGACAAGATGCGGGCGAGCATCGGCATGGACTCCTCGGATCGGTATTCTTCGTCGCCCGCGAGCAGGACGACATGCTTGCCCGCGCCCGGGCCCTTGCCGGCGGGGAACTCGAGCCAGCCGGGTCCGGAGGTGAAAGCCTCCGCGGCGACGGCCGGGAGCGCGAGGACGAGGGCGGCCAAGGCGGCCCACAGGGAGAGATGACGCTTCATGGGGAGAAAACGCAGATTGACCGGCCGGAGGGCCGTTTCAAGCGCCCTGTGCTCGCGGCGGGCTTTATTTCCGCCCGTCCGCAGGCTTCTTCGGCGCGAACGGATCCGGCCGCACGACTTCCTGCCGGCCGTCCGAATACGTCGTGACCTGGTTGCCGAACGGATCCTGGCGGGTGGTCGCGCGGGTGCCGTCGCTGAAGGTGGTGGTGGAACCGCCGAACGGGTCCGGACGCGTCGTCGCGGTGACGCCGTTGCTGTAACGCGTGGTGGCGCCCCCGAAAGGGTCGGGGCGCGTCGTCGCGGTGACGCCGTTGCTGTAGCGGGTCGTGAAGCCCCCGAAGAGGTCCGGCGTCTTCACCGCGGTGACGCCGTTGTCATAGCGGACCTGCGTGCGGCCGAGGACGTCGGCGCCCTTGACGCCCGAGCGGGGCGGCTCTCCCGTGCGCGGGTCCGCCTTGATGACGACGGAAGGCTTCGGCTCCGGCTTCATCGTATCCTTGCGGACGTCCTCCTTCTTCGGCGCGGCCGAAACGAAGACGGCGGCGAGCAGACCGACGGCGAGGAGCGAGGGGATTCTCATGGCGGCGGATGTATGAGAATGCGAGCACGAGAGAACGCAAGCCGGCCGAACCTAGAAAACAGGAAGGGCGGGCGCCTCGCGGCGTCCGCCCTTCGCTCGCAGGACCAGGGTCCCTTAGGCGATGATCTTCTCGACCGCCTTGCCGAAGTTGTCGGTGAGGCGGAAGTCACGACCGTTGTAGCGGTAGGTGAGCTTGGTGTGATCGAAGCCGAGGAGACGGAGGATGGTGGCGTGGAGGTCGTGCACGTCGACGCCGTCGGCGGCGACCTGGGAGCCGATCTCGTCGGTCTCACCGTAGTGCATGCCGCCCTTGACGCCGCCGCCGGCCATCCAGCAGCAGAAGGCCTTGGAGTGGTGGTCACGGCCGGAAGCCTGGTTGACGCGGCCCGCGGTGGTCGGGGTGCGGCCGAATTCTCCGCCCCAGATGATCAGCGTCTGGTCGAGGAGACCGCGCTGCTTGAGGTCGGCGATGAGGGCCGCGGCCGGGCCGTCGATGTTCTCGGCGCGCTGGGCGATCGAGGTGAAGAGGTTGGTGTGATGGTCCCAGCCGCCGGCGTCGACCTGGACGAAACGGACGCCGCGCTCGACGAGGCGACGGGCGCAGAGAAGCTTGGCGCCGAGGTCGGACTTGCCGTACATGTCACGGACCTTCTCTGGCTCCTTGGAGATGTCGAAGGCGTCGGTGGCCGCGGTCTGCATGCGGAAAGCGAGCTCGAAGGACTCGATGCGGGCCTCGAGCTGCTCGTCCTTCTGGACGGTCTGCATGTGGCGCTCGTTGAGCTGGCGGACGAGGTCGAGCTGCTTGCGCTGCGCGTCCTGAGTGGTGAATTCGCTCTGGAGGTTGGCGATGATCTTGTTCGCCGGAGCGCCGGGGCGGAAGGAGGTGTTGGCGCCCTGATAGAGAGACGGGAGGAAGGCCGAAGCGCGGGCGTCGGAACTGCCGCCGAGGGAGACGAAGCCCGGGAGGTCCTGGCTTTCGGTGCCGAGGCCGTAGAGGACCCAGGAGCCGAGGGAGGGCTTGGAGAGGATCGCCGAACCGGTGTGCATCAGCTTGGCGGCCGGACCGTGGGCCGGAAGATCCTGGTGCAGGGAGCGGATGACGCACATCTCGTCCGCGACGCCCTGGAGCTTCGGGAAGATCTCGGAGATCTCGAGGCCGGACTTGCCGGACTTCTTGAACTCGAAGGGCGTCGGGAAGAGGACGCCGTTCATGCCGGCGGCCGACATGTCGGCGAGCTCCTTCATCTTCGGCTTCGGATCGAAGGTATCGAGGTGCGAAGGAGCGCCGCCCGCGAAGATGTGGATCACGTGCTTGGCCTTGGCGGCGAGAGGGGCCTTGCGAGGCTTGAGGTTGGCCATCACTTCGGCCTGGGCGTCGCTGACGAGGTAGTCGGCGACCATGGTGCCGAAGGCGAGAGTGCCCATGCCGAGGCCGGTCTGACGCAGGAACTCGCGGCGCGAGTTCGGAGTAGGGACGTAATTTCCGCAGCTGGAGTCTTTCATGGGGTGGATAAGTCTATTTGGATTGTGAGGGGGTCTTGAGGGAAAACAATACTTTCGAGCGTGGGGTGGTTAATTCAGGTAAACGAACTCGTTGGAACAGATCATGGACTGGGCCAACATGACCCAAGGGCTGGTGAGCTCCTTGCGGGAGACCATTTCCGTGTTATTCACGATTTTTCCGCCTCTAACCGAGGTTTCGATCTTCACCTCGGGGGGAGTAGGCCCCTTGGCGACGGCGGCCTTGTCGGCCTTGGTCTTCGCCACCCGCTCGGCCTTGGCCTTGGCGGCGCGGTCGGCCTTGGAGGAAGTTTCGACGGCCGGTTCGTCGATATAGCCGACGATACGGGCCACGAACTCGCGGGCGATCTGCCGCTCCTGGACCGTGGGCGAGCGCTGGTACATGATGCGGTAGAGCTGGGTGATGCGCTCGTCGTCGGAAGTCGCCTTGGCCATCTCCGGGCGGGCGTTGACGTTGCGGGCGACCTCGATGGCGAGCGGATTGTTCATGAAGAACAAAGCCTGCTGCGGCACGATGGTGGCGCTGCGCATGGAGTTCGTCATGTTCGGGTCGGCGAAGTCGAACTGCGACTGGAGTTCGCTGAGCTTGTCGCGGTCGATGAAGCCGTAGATGGTGCGACGGTAGCTGTAGGGCTCGTCGGTGATGTTCACCGCGCGGCCGCCCATGGCGCGGTCGAGCTTGCCCGACAGCAGCAGCATGGAGTCACGGATGCTCTCGAAGTCCAGGCGGCGCAGGTTGGCGTGCCACAGGAACTTGTTGCCGCCGTCGATCTTGGTCGGGTCCACGGAGGACTTCTGGGTCAGCAGGACGTTGGAGTTCGGGTTGGCGGACTGACGGTAGGCGGCCGAGAGGAGGATGCGCTTGTGCATCTTCTTGATCGACCAGCCGCCCTCGACGAAGGCGTTGGCCATCCAGTCGAGCAGCTCCGGATGGGTGGGCGGCTCGGACATGTTGCCGAAATCGTCCGGCGAGGACACGATGCCGGCGCCGAAGTGGTGCGCCCAGAGCCGGTTCACGAGCACGCGGGCCGTGAGCGGATTGGTGCGGCTGGCGATGGCCAGGGCGAGCTCACGTCGGCCGCTGCCTTCGTAGAACGGCAGGCGGTCAGGACCGGCGAGGACCTCGAGGAACTGGCGCGGCGCCAAGGGGCCGCGCTTGTTGCGGTCCCCTCGGATGTAGACGTTGCTGTCGCGGGGCTTCTCGACGTCGGTGATGACCATCGCCGTGCCGGGACCGCCCGGGTGGGTGATGTCGAGCGCGTTGATGTCGGCGAACTTGAAATACTTCGCCGGCTTGTTGTTGTTGACGAAGGTCGTGCTGATCGGGACCTGCCAGTTGGCGCAGAAGTCGCGGCTCTCGGTCAGGCGCTCGAGCAGGGTCACGGCCTTCACGTCCTCGACGTCGGGGAGCGGCCAGGGGAAGGCCGCGAGCTGGGCGAGCGCAGGGTCGTCCTTGTCGCCGCGGCGGCCCGGCTGGCTGCGCAGCTGGACGTGGGCGAGGATCTTGTCGCGATGCTTCTTGAAGGCGGCCTGGTAGGCGAGCGCGACTTCGTCGATGCTCTTGGGCTTCAGGCCGCGCAGGGCCTCGGCGATCAGCGGGTTGACGGGCGACTTGGCGTCGGCGAGCGCGCCCTCCAGGATGGCCGGGGCCTTCTGTGCGAACTCCCCGGCGCCGACGCGGCGCAGGCGGACCAGCGGACCGGTGATCGGATGGTCGGGCCGGACCATGACGGCGGCGAAGGACGGGTCGAGTTCGCGGCTCTGGCCAAGGTCATATTTCTTGAGGACATCGAAGCCCGCGGTGCTCCGGAAGCCGCCGAGCATCGCGGCCATGGCGCGCGGGGCGAACTCGCGGTGGAAGGCGGCCTGCATGCCGACGAGGTGCTTGTAGTAGCCCTGGGCGGTCTCGTCGATGAGGGCGGCGAGGCGCTTCTCGTAGTCGGCGCGGTAGGCGTTGCTCGGGGCGTTCTTGCCGACGAGCAGCGGATTGCGGACTACCGGGTTCTGCTGCGGCTCGGTCACGGAGGCGAAGATGCCGTGGAGCGAATAGTAGTCGGCCGCCGGGATCGGGTCGAACTTATGGTCGTGGCAGCGCGAACAGGCGACGGTGAGCCCCAGGAAACCCTTCGTGGTGGCGTCGATGCGCTCGTCGATGGTGTCGTCGTTGTTCTGGAAACGCTTGCCGACGGTGATGAAGCCGAGCGCGGCGAGACGCGGGTCGTCCTTGGCGAGGTCGGGCAGGCGGTCGGCCGCCAGCTGCTCGATGATGAACTGGTCGTAGGGCTTGTCGGTGTTGAACGCGTCGATGACGTAGTCGCGATAGGTCCAGGAGCTGTCGAAGGTCTCGATGGTGCCGTTGCGTTTCAGCCCCTTGGTGTCGGAGTAGCGGGCGGTGTCGAGCCAGTGGCGGGCCCAGCGTTCGCCGTAGTGCGGCGAGGCGAGCAGGCGGTCGACGGTGCGTTCGACCACGGCGGCCACGGCGCGGACAGGCTGTCCTTTGCGCGCGGCCATGGCGTCATAGGCGAGCGCCCCGTCGTATTCGCGCGAGAAGGCGTCGACCTCGAGGCTGGTGGGCGGCAGGCCGATCAGGTCGTAGGAAAGCCGGCGCAGCAGGGCTTCGCCGTCGGCGGCGGGACTGGGCTTGAGACCCTTCTCGTCCAGCTTGGCCAGGATGAAGGCGTCGACCTCGTTCTGGCACCAGGCAGGATCGCTGAGCTTGGCAGGGACCGGATACGCCTGCACGGGCTGGAAAGCCCAGTGCGCTCGCGCCTTGTCGGACAGACCGGTGAGCTTGGCGCCGCCGGCGCCGGCGGGGGCGGGCGCGCCCATCTTGACCCACTGCTCGATGAGGCCGATCTGCGTGGTCGAGAGCTTGGCGCCGGCCTTGCGCGGCGGCATCGAGATGTCGGGGTCGGACTGATGGACCGCGACGACGAGCAGCGATTTCTTGAGGTCGCCGGGGACGACGGCCGGCCCGAGGTCACCGCCGGCCAGCATGCCCTGACGCGAGTCCATGATGAGTCCTCCCTTGGAGACGCCCTTCTCCTTGGAATGACATTCGTAACAACGCTCGGTGAGGATGGGGCGGATGTTCTTCTCGAAGAACTCCAGGCCGGCGGGATCCATCTTGGCCTCGGGGGCGTCGGCGGCGGATAGGCCGGCGGCGAAGACGAGGGCAAGCAGACGAAGGCTGGCGGACGAGGAAGGCATGGTGGTTTTAAGAGGTCGGCGGCAGGGAGATTTCCGCTGACATATTATACTCTCCTACGACCGGAAAGTTTCAACTACAACATGAGGTTTTCTGCCGATAAACAAAGAGGCCGGCCCCTCGGGGGCCGGCCTGGTAAAAAGACGTAAAACCTTCAGTTGACGTAGATGAACTCGTTCGAGAGCAGGAGCGAGTGGACGAGCAGCTCGGTCGGGTTCATCGGTTCACGGGAGATCATCTCGCCCACGTTGCGCAGGACGCCTTCGGCGCCGCCGCCGGTCACGGCCATCATCATGCTCTCTTCGCCGTCCGGAGCCATCACAGCCGCGCCCTTGGTCGGGGGAGCGGCGGTGCGGGCGACCGGCGCGACGGCCTTGCCGCGCTCGCCGGGGCGGGTGGCCGGACGCACCTTGGCGGAGGCGACGGTCATCTTCATCTTGGTCAGGAATTCCTGGGCGACGCGGATCTCGTTGGCGGACGGACGTCGCTGGAACATGCAGCGGAACATGGCGACGATCCGCTGGTCCTCGGACATCGCGTTGACGACGTCCTTGCGGGCGGCGACGGCGCGGGCGACGTCGACCGACAGGGCGTTGTTCATGAAGAACAGGGCCTGCTGGGGCACGATCGTCGAATTGCGCTTGGTGTTGGACTGGTCGGGGTCGCCGTAGTCGAACTGCGAGAGGGTGTCGCTGAGGCGACGGCGGTCGACGTACCCGTAGAGGCTGCGTCGGTAGCTGAACGGCTCGTCGGTGATGTTCGCCGGCTGGCCGCCGACGGTGGTGGTCATCTTGCCGGTGAGCTGGATCATGGAGTCGCGGATGGACTCGAAATCGAGGCGGCGCAGGTTGCCGCGCCAAAGGAGACGGTTCGCGGCGTCGATCTTCAGCGGGTCGACCGGACCCTTCTTGGCCACGAGCGGATTGGCGGTGGGGTCGGAGTCCTGGCGGAAGGTGTTGCTGAGCACGATCATGCGATGGAGACGCTTCATCGTCCAGCCGTTCTCCATCAAGTCGGTCGCGAGATAGTCGAGCAGCTCCGGATGGGAGGGCTTCTCGGACATGTTGCCGAGGTCGTCGGGGGTGTTCACGAAACCTTCGCCGAAGTGCTTGGTCCACGCACGGTTCACGGCCACGCGGGCGGTGATGGGATTGTCCTTGGACACGATCGACTGGGCGAATTCGTAACGGCCGCTGCCGTCGATATACGGACGGCGCTCACCGACGGACAGGATATCGAGGAACTGGCGCGGGACGATCTCGCCCTTGTTGTTCTTGTCGCCGCGCTTGAAGACGTAGCTGTCCCTGGCGGCTTCGGAATCCTGGACGACCATCGCATGGCCGGGGACGCCGGGGTGGGAGAGGCGCAGCTCGTTGATCTGGGCGTGACGGAAATAAGCGACCGGGGCGCGGTTGCCGATGCCGCCGTAGATCGGACGGTTCTGCCAGTCCTGGCAGAACTTGCGGGTGCTGAAGAGCGAGATCATCTCCTCGTTGTCGAAGATCTCGTCGTAGGACGGGATGGCCCACGGATAGCCGGTCATCTGGGCGATGGCCGGGGAGGTCTTCTTCCAGTCTTCGCCCGGCTTGGCCAGCAGGTTGAGATGGGCGAGGATCGCGGCCTTGTTCTCGTTGTAGACGCGCTGGTAGGCGGCGGCGACGTCATGCATGGTCTTCGGCTTCAGCCCGCGCAGGCCGGCGGCGACGATCGGATTCACGTTGTTGTCGAGGTCGTCGAGATAGTCCTTGAGGACGATCGGGGCGCGTTCGGCGAAGTAGACGACGGGGACGGAGGCCAGGGCGGCGAAGGGGCCGGTGATGGGCGAGTCCTTCTGGATGCGCATGGCGGCGAAATCGGTGTCGGACTGAAGGTCGATCTTGTAGCGCTCGGAATACTCGCCGGCCTCGGAAGAACCTCCGCGGACGGTGGCGATCATGAGGCGTCCGGCCATCTCGTGGTCGTAACGGGCGCGGGTCTCGCGCATGTAACGGAAGAAACCGGCGACCTGTTCGTCCTGCAGCTGGTTGAGGCGCTTGAGGAAGTCGTTGCGCGCGGCGGCGGCGGTGCCGGTGGCCGCGATCGGCGTCTGGTGCAGCGGCTCGACGATGGAGGCGAAGATGCCGTGCAGGGAGTAGTAGTCCTTGATCGGAATCGGGTCGAACTTGTGATCGTGGCAACGCGAGCAGGCGACCGTCAGGCCGAGGAAGGCCTTGGTGGTCGTGTCGATGCGCTCGTCGATGGTGTCATGGATGTCATCGAAGCGCTTGCCGATGGTGATGAAACCGAGGGCGGCGAGGCGAGGATCGTCGGGAGAGATTTCCGGGATGCGGTCGGCGGCGAGCTGCTCGACGACGAACCTGTCGTACGGCTTGTCCTCGTTCATCGCGTTGATCACATAATCGCGGTAGGTCCAGGCGTAGGCATAACGGTAGTCGCGGAAGAGGCTGTCCCCCTGGTCGACCTGCAGGCCGCGCGTGTCGGAGTAGCGGGCGGTATCGAGCCAGTGGCGCGCCCAGCGCTCGCCATAGTGCGGGGAGGCGAGCAACGCGTCGACCTGCTTGACGTAAACGGCCTCGAGGTTGCCGGCCGGGCGGCCGCTGCGGGCGGCGAGGGAGTCGGCGAGGGCCGCGCTTTCGCAGGCTTTCACGAAGACGTCGACCTGCTCGGAGGTGGGCGGCAGGCCGATGAGGTCGTAGTAGACACGACGCAGATAGGTCTCGTGGCCGGCGGCGGGATTAGGCAGCAGGCCCTTCTCCTCGAGCTTGGCGAGGACGAAGGCGTCGATGACGTTCTTGACCCAGGCCTGGTTCTTCACCTCGGGCACCGGGTATTTCTTGACGGGCTGGTAGGACCAATGTTCACGGGCCTTGCCGGTGAGGCCGGTCAGCTTGGCGGCGCCGCCTCCGGGCATCGGCGCGCCCATCTTGACCCACTCTTCGAGGATCGCGATCTTGTCGTCCGGCAGCTTGCCGCCGGTCTTCTTGGGAGGCATCGAGAACTCAGGGTCGGTATACTGGACCGCCTTGATCAGCAGGGACTTCTCAAGGTTGCCGGGGACGACGGCGGGACCCTCGTCGCCGCCCTTGTGGGCGCCGTCGCGGGAATCGAGGATGAGGCCGCCCTTCGAGGAATTCTTCGTGGCGGAGTGGCACTCGTAGCAACGGTCGGCGAGGATCGGTCGGACGTTCTTCTCGAAGAACTCGAGGCCTTCCTTGGTAGGCTGCGCGTCATCGGCCGCGACCGCGAAGGCGGAGGCGAGCAGCGAGAACGCGAGGGTGGAATGACGGAGCGACAGCATGGGCGTTTTGAATAAAGTTGGGAGATGGAACCGGGGAAAGACCACCTATGGGTTAGGCTAAATCCTGAATGTAAGTCCGACCCCCCGGAAATCAAGAGCGCTCTCCCATTCGGATTGTAAAGAGAAGACCTCAAGACGAAGGTGCTAACCCGGCCGATGCGCATCCTGATCGCCAACGACAAATTCAAGGGCTCGCTGGCGTCGGGAAAGACCGGTTTTCATCTTAAAAAAGGCCTGCAAAGCGTGTTTCCAGAGGCCGCCTTCGACCTGTGCCCCATCGCGGACGGCGGCGAAGGGACGGCCCTGGCGATGACGACCGCACTCGCGGGCGAATGGGTCGAGACCAGGACCCAAGATGCCCACGGTCGACCCATCCAAGCCCCGTTCGGTTGGATTCCTTCATCGGCCACGGCGGCCATGGAAATGAGCGTAGCCAGTGGCCTGGTCATCGTCCAAGATTTAGAACTTAACCCTCTAAAAGCCAGCACTTTAGGCACAGGAATCCTCCTCCAATCCGCCCTCCGACGGGGGGCCAAGCGCATCCTGATCGGTATCGGCGGGAGCGCCACCAACGATGGCGGACTGGGGGTCGCCCTCGCCCTCGGATACCGCTTCAAGCGCCAAGGCCAGGATTTCTCCCCTACCCTCGAAACCCTGCTCGATGCCGACCAGCTCGTCCGGCCGGCCACCCTGCCCACCTGCGAAGTGATCGTGGCCTGCGATGTCGATAACCCCTTGCTGGGTCCTCGCGGAGCCACCCGGGTCTACGGCCCCCAGAAAGGCGTGCGCGACTTCGTCTGGTTCGAGCGGAGGCTCGAACACCTGGCCGACCTCGCCCGGCGTGACCTCGGCACCGACCCCCGCGACGTCCCCGGCGCCGGCGCCGCCGGCGGACTCGGCTTCGGCCTCATGGCTTTCCTCGGCGGGCGGCTCGTGAGCGGCTTCGACATGGTCGCCACGCAGATCGGACTCGAAGCGCGCGTCGCCGCGGCGGACCTCGTCGTCACCGGCGAGGGCCGGCTCGACGGACAGAGCCTGCAAGGCAAGGGGCCGGTCGGCGTCGCGCGGCTCGCGCGGCGGCTCGGCAAGAAGGTCGTCGGCGTCGCCGGCTCGGTCGACGATTCGGCGGGGCTCCGCGCGCAGTTCGACCTGCTCATCGGCATCAAGCCCGCAGCGATGCCGCTCGCGGAAGCGATGCGCCGTACCGGCGAGCTGATCGAGTCCGCCGTGCGCGCCCACGCCGCGCCGCTGCGCGCGCTCAGCTCCTGAAGATCGGGATCGGCACGCCCTTGCCGTCGATGGTCGCGTAGAAGGGCCGGCCCTCGACGTCGAACGCGGTCTTGGGACTGATGCCCATCGCGCGGAAGACCGTGGCGTGCATGTCGCTGATCGAGACGGGGTCCTTGATCGCGACCAGCGGACGCTCGTCCGCGGTGGCGCCGTGGACATGGCCCTTCTTCACGCCGCCGCCGAACATGACGACGCTCGTGCCGCCGGTGAAATGGCGGTGGAGTCCGTACTGGTCAGGACTGTTGATGATGCCGGACTTGTTGAAGGCCTGGTCCTTGGCCTGCGAGCCGGGGCGGCCTTCGATCATCGCGTCGCGGCTGAACTCGCTGGCGATGATGACCAAGGTCCGGTCGAGCAGCCCGCGCTGCTCGAGGTCACGGACGAGGCGCGCGATCGGGCGGTCGATCTCGGCGTGCAGCTTGGCGACGGTCTCGTGGCCCTTGCCGTGCGTGTCCCATTGGAAGAACGGGACGTATTCCGTGGTGACCTCGACGAAGCGCGCGCCGTTCTCGACGAGGCGACGGGCCAGCAGGCAGCCGCGGCCGAAACGGCCGGTGTCGTATTCCTTCTGGACCTCGGGCGGCTCGAGCGAGAGGTCGAACGCGGCGCGCTCCTTGGCGCTGAGCAGGCGGTTGGCGTTGTCCAGCGAACGGAGCATGGACTGCTGCTGGTGGTCGCCGAGCAGGTCACGATGGGGCGTCGCGTCGACGAGGCGGCGGAACTCGCGGTCGCGGTTCACGAAGCGGCCGGCGTCCATGCCCTTGGGCGGACGCACGGCGGCGGCCGCCTCCTCGGGGAACGGAAGGTTCATCGGACCGTACTCGCCGCCGAAGAAGCCGGCGGTGGTGAAGGCCTTGAGCTCCTCGCTCTCGCCGACGCCTTCGAGGCGCTGGCCGATGTTGATGAAGGCCGGCATGACCGGGTTGCGCGGACCGAGCACGCGGGCCATCCAGGCGCCGATGTGCGGGCAGGCGACGGTCTGCGGCGGGACGTAGCCGGTGTGCCAATGGAACTGATGGCGCGAGTGCAGGATGCTGCCGAGGTCGGGCTGCACGGCCGAGCGGATCAGCGTGCCGCGGTCCATGACCTGCGCGATGTGCTCCAGTCCCTCGCAGATGCGGACGCCGTCGACCGACGTCGGGATCGCCGGGAACGTGCTGAGCACGCGGTCGTAGGCGAGGCCCTTCTCGTAGGGCGCGTAGCGCTTCGGGTCGAAGGTCTCGGGCGCGGCCATGCCGCCGGCGAGCCAGATGAGGATGACCGCGTCGGCGGTCGCGGCCGGCTGCACGAGCTTCTCGCTTTCGGCGAAGAGACGCGGCGCGCCCATCGAGAGCGTCGCGGCGCCGGCGGCGCCGAGCAGGCGCAGGAACTCGCGCCGGGCCAGCGGCTCGGGCAAGGATGGGTCAAGCGGGATCGGGGAGGACATGGGTTCAGCGGATGGTCTGGAATTCAGGCAGCATGCACACGGCCCAGAGGAGGTCGGCGATGCCTTGTTCGGAAAGTTCCGCGCCGACCAGGCCGGCGGCGACCTCGAGTTCCGCGGGCGCCGGCTCGCGGCAGAGCGCGGAGAGGTAGAGCCAGCGGACGAGCTCGTCAGGCGCGGCCCAGCGGCGTTGCTTCAGCTTGGCCGCGCCGGCGGCGAGGAGGTTCGTCAGTGCCTGGCCGTTGGCGAGGTCGATGGCCTCGAGCGTGCTGAGTTCGTTGGGGCGCATCGAGACGATCTGCTCGCGGTTGGGGCGGCCGAGGGCGCGCTGCAGGAGGTCGGACTTCACCAGGCCGGCGCGCGCGGGCAGGTTGCTGGTGCCTTCGGCGCCGGCGAGCATCTCGGCCATGCGGGCCTGCGCCTTGCGCCAGGCCTCGCCCTTGACCAGCGCGACGGGCCGCCAGACGGGCTCGGCGGCCTTGCCCTTGCCGGCGGCGAAGACGCCGCGGGCGCTGGGCACGCTCGTCGTCCATTCCCACGAGGCGTCGGTGACCAGCTTCACGCGCGCGCCGCCCTTGAGCGTGACGTTCGCTTGGAAGAAGAGTCCGGCGAGGTTCGGTCCGGAGCCGGCGTTGCGGCCGACGACGACGATCTGGTTCGCGCCCTTGAGCAACGCGCCGGAGAGGTCGAAGTTCTGCGGGTCGGCCCAATTGTCGCCAGAGCCGATCTTCCTCCCGTTCACGAACAGCTCGTACCCGTTGTCGCAGGTCACCACGCAGGTCGCGGCGTCCACGTCGGCGTCGAGCAGGAGCTGTCGGCGGAAGGTACGGACCTCGCCCGCGGCGGGTACGCGCCCGCCGGCGACGTCGTCCGACCAGATCGGCTTGGCGAGCAGCGGTTCGACGACCGGCTTCGGCTTGGCGACGGCGGACGGCGCGGCGCGCGGCACCTGAAGTTCGATCTTGGCCGGGGTGGTGCCGGTCAGCCGCCAGACGGCGTCGACGAACTGCTCGGCGGTCAGGCGCTTGGCGCGCGGGCCACGGTAGGCGTAGGCCTTGTCGTCGGCGCCGGGCGCGAGCACCTCGGCGCGCGACTGGTAGGCCTGCGACGTGGCGATGAAGGCGAGCACGGCCTTGAGGTCGTAGCCTGACTCGACGAGGCGGTTGGCGAGCAAGTCGAGGAGGTCCTGGTTCCACGGCTCGGTCTGCATCGCGTCGACAGGGTGCACGATGCCGCGTCCCATCAGGCGATGCCAGAGGCGGTTGACGATGGTGCGCTGGTAGCGGCCGTTATCGGGATGGGTGATGAGCGCGGCGAGCTGGGCGAGGCGCTCCTCGCGCGGCTTGGCGGGATCGACCTGGCCGAGTTCGGGGAAAGGCCATGCGGCGACGGCCGACTTGCCGGTCGGGATGTCGCAGCGGACGAGCTCCATCGGGCGGTTCGCGTAGACGGCGGCGAGGCCGTAGGCGTCGCGCAGCTTCCAGCGGTCGGTGAAGCTGTCGTGGCACGAGGCGCACTTCATGTTGATGCCGAGGAAGGTCTGCGAGACGCTCTGCGAGAACTGGAGTTCGGGCGCCTGGCCCGCGCTCACCGCGCCGCGCCAGACGATGCCCTTGGCGAAGCCTTCGCTGTCGGCGGACGGCGCCACGAGCTCACGCGTGAAACGGTCGTAAGGCTTGTTGATGAGCAGCGAGAGGTAGAGCCAGCTGGTGATCTGCTTGCGGCCGCCGTCGATGTAGCCGGTGCCGGCGTAATCATTGCGCAGCAGGTCGTTCCAGAAGACCATCCAGTGGTCGGCGTAGTCGACGTCGCGGGCGAGGAGCGCGCGGACGAGCGCCTCGCGCTTGTCGGGCCGCGGGTCGGCCGCGAAGGCGCGGGACTCTTCGGCGGACGGCAGTAGGCCGATAAGGTCGAGCATGACGCGCCGCTGGAAGGTGGCGTCGTCCGCCGGGGGCGGCGTCGGCGCGCCCTTGGCCGTGAGCCAGGCATCGAGCACGCGGTCGATCGGATGCCCGCGTCCGGGCTTCGCCTCGGGCAGCACGGGGCGGCGCGGACGCAACGGCGGCTCGTAAGCCGGCTGCTTGAAGGCGAACCCTTCGGTCCAGACGGCGCCCTGCTCCACCCAATTGCGCAGGACGGCGACCTCAGCCTGACTCACGCGCGGGCCTTTCGGCGGCATGCGGTCGTCGGGATCTTCGCTGACGATCGACGCGAGCAGGCGCCCCTTCGCCGCCTGCCCCGGGAAAAGCACCGCGCCGCCCTCGCCGCCCTCGAGCAGCGAGGCGCGCGTGTTCATCGAGAAGCTTCCCTTCTTCTTATCCCCCGTGTGGCACTCGCCGCAGTGCTTGCGCAGGATCGGCGCCACCTCGTGGGCGAAGTCGACCGGCGCCGCCCCGAGGGAGGCGACCGGGAGACAACCGACGAGGAGAAGGAATCGGGGCATGCGCGCGGGGTCGCCGGATCAAGGGACGAAGACGATCGCGGCGGCGGCCGGGGCTTCGACGGCCTGCTTGGTGTCGGTGAGCTTGCCGTCGCGGCCGATCCTGTAGGCGTTGAGCGTGCCGGACTTCTGGCCGGCGCAGACGAGCCAGCGGCCGTCGGCGCTGAGGCCGAAGCCGCGGGGCGTGGCGGGCGTGCCGAGCACGTGCTGCAGGAGCGTCAGCTTGCCGTCCTGGGCGATCGCGTAGACGGCGAGGGAGTCATGACCGCGATTGGAGACGTAGAGCGTCTTGCCGTTGGGGCGGACGAAGATCTCGGCGGTGGAGACGCCCTTGGTCTCCGCGCCGGCCGGCAGCGTCGGGAGGCTCTGGAGCTGCGTCAGGCCGCCGTTACGCTCGACCGAGAAGGCGACGACGTTGAGACCCATCTCGGTGTTCACGAAGGCGAACTTGCCGCTGGGATGGAAGGCGAGGTGACGCGGGCCTTCGCCGGCGGTGACGCGGCCGGACTTCGGCTTGTTCGCGGCGAGCAGGCCTTTCTCGGCGTCGAACTTGTAGATGAAGACGTCGTCCGTGCCGAGGTCGGCGACGTAGGCGCGGCCGTTCTTCGGGTGGAAGTAGACGCCATGGGCGTGCGGGCCGGACTGGCGGCCGGCGTTCGGGCCCGTGCCGACGTGCTGGAGCGAGGAAGAAGCGGCGGCGAGGGAACCGTCGTCCTTGATGGGCAGCGCGGTGGTCGAACCCGAGCCATAGTTCACGACGACCAGGTTCTTGCGGGCGGCGTCGACGGCGAGGTGCGTCGGTCCTTTGCCCTTGGAGGCTTCGGTGTTCAGAAGGCGAAGCTTGCCGCCTTCGACCGCGTAGGCCGCGACGGCGCCTTCGGCGGCCTCGGCGGTGGCATAGAGGAACTTCGCGTCCGGGCTGAGCGCGACGTACGAAGCGGACTTCGCTTCGGCGGCGACGACCGGGGCGGAGATCTTGCCGGTCTTGCCGTCGAGCACGCAACGGAGCACGCCCTGGGCCTTGGGACCGGAGGTGCCGACGTAGAAGACGTACTGCGCGGGAGCCGGCTTGGCCTTGCCCTTGGGCGCAGACTTGGCGGCGACCTTCGGCGCCGGGGCGGGCGCGGGGGTGTCGGCGGATTGACAGCCGACGAGCAAGGCCGCGAATGCGGCGAGGAGGAGGCGGGCGGTGTTCATAGGTTTGAAATCGGGAAGGCGATCAGCGGCCATCCCACCAGCCGTCGAGCTGCCCCATGAGGCGCTTCACGTCGGCGGGCCGTTCGGCGGCGAGGTCGCGGAGTTCGTACGGATCGGCCTTGAGGTCGAAGAGACGAGGCGGCTCGATGGCGTCGGACGAACCATGCTGGGTCGTGCCGGTCTTGAGCCCGCTGGAGACGATGAGCTTGAGGTCACCGGCGATGAGCCAGCGATAGCGCAGGCTGGCCGCAGGTCGCGCGAGGTCGTGGATGTCGTGGGTCGAGTTCTGCCCGGCGACGAAGGGTCGCGCCTTCAGGGCCGCGTCGTCAAGCAGGTCCAGACCGTCGCCGCCGGCGGGCACGGGCGCGCCGACGAGCTTCAGCAGCGTCGGCATGATGTCGACCGCGCTGGCGGCTTCGGCCATGACGGCCGGTTTGATGCGCCCGGGCCAGCTCACCATGATCGGGGTGCGCACGCCGCCGTCGAACGGCGACTGCTTGGAACGCTCGAAGTCGACCACGGGCTTGTCCGTGCGCGGGATCCAGCCGTTGTCGGCGACGTAGAGGATGACCGTATCACGGGCGAGGCCCTCCTTCTCGAGATGCGCGCGGATCTCGCCGATGGTCTCGTCGAACCACTCCACCATCGCGTGGTATTTCGCGGCCTGGGGAGTGGGCGACTTGTCGCGGTACTTGGCGAGCAGGCGCTCCGGCGGCGTGTGCGGATCATGCGGCATCATCGGCGCGTACCAGACGAAGAACGGCTTCCCGCCCTTCTTCGACCGGCTGATGAAGTCCGTGAGCGGCGCCAAGGTCTTGCGGCCGATGTCGAGGCCATCGTCGCCATGGCGGCCGCCCTTGGTCATGCCCTCGGTGAAACCACCGGTCTGATAGGGGCCCATCCACCACTTGCCCGTCTGCAGGCTGACGTAGCCCTGCTCGCCGAGCAGACGGGGCAGGATCGGCGATTCCTGGAAGCGCTTGATCATCTGGGTACGACCATCAAGGAAAGCCGCGCTCTTCTGCCGGGCGGCGGCGGCCTTGGGGGCGCCCTTGGCGCCGCCAGCGGCGGCGCCGGCGGGGATGAACGGGTCGTTGCCGGTCAAGCCGTGGCGGTGGACGTGCCGTCCGGTCAGCATAGAGGCGAGGCTCGGACCGCAGAGGGAGTTGGTGACATAACCGCGAGGAAAGAGGCGCGCCTCCGCCGCGAGCTTATCGAGGTGAGGAGTGCTGACCGCCTTCGAACCCATGAAGCCGTAATCGAACCAGGCGTGGTCGTCCGAGACGATCATCAGGATGTTAGGGCGGTCGGCGGCCGACAACGGCAAGCCGAGACAGGCCAACAGCGCGACGCAAAGAGGTAGCAAGCGGGTCATCCCGTGTAGACTCCCCAAACCATCGACCGTTCCCACTCAAAAAAACCGCCAGCTCCCTCCTTGGAGGTCATGCGCCTCACTATCCCACCCCTCCTTCAGACGAACCGCCATACCCGGGCATATCGGGCGAAGTCAGCACCCCACCCCCCTCGGGCGAGCCTCCCCGAAGACCCCTACAGAAAATATAATACAGTTTTATCTAATTGATTTTCAATTACTTAGGGAAACATATCTCCTAAAACCCCGGTTTTCACCCCTATAAGTATAAGACCCTTTTCTCTTTCCATGATCAACCGCATCCCGACCCGACCCGCCAAGACCGACGCCCTCACCTTCCTCCTCCGCTCCGACTTCCCCGACCTGGGTGAAATCGAGGTCACCCTCCGCCAGAAGGCCCCCGCCTGGATCGGCGAGGCGGATGGGCTCACGCTCTACCTCAACCAGGCCGCGCGCTGGCCCCGCCTGAGCCCCGATGAGGAGCTCGCGCTCGGCCGGCGCATCAAGGCCGGCAAGCTCGCCGACGGCGGCCTCACCCCGGCCGCGCGGGCCGCCTTCGACGAACTGGTGCACCGCAACCTGCGCCTGAGCTACCACGCCGCGAAGGACATCAACGTGTCGCGCGAGGAGATACTCGAACTCGTCGCGGCCGGCAACGTCGCGCTCATGCAGGCCGCCGGTGCCTTCGACGCCGACCTGGGCTACCGCTTCAGCACCTACGCGTACTGGGGCATCCGCAGCGCGGTGTTCCGTCACCTCAACTTCCTGCGCCGCACGGTGCGCCTACCGCGCAACCTCCACGAGCAGATGGCCAGGCTCCGCAAGGCCGAAGCCGCCCTCTTCCAGGAGACCGGCCGGGAACCGACCGAAGCCGAACTCGCCGCGAGCCTGAAGTGCACGCCCGAGAAGATCGTCGAGCTCCGCTGCTACCAGCAGCACGGCCAGTCGCTGGACGCGCCGATCGGCGAGGATGGCGACACGACCTTCGGCGAGACGCTCGCCGACCCGGAGGCCGCGACGCCGGCCGCCTACGCCGAAGCCGCCGACCGTCTGGCCGCGCTGGCCGAAGTGATGGCCCAGCTCTCACCCCGCGAACTCGAGGTGATCCGCCTCCGCGCCGGCCTCGACGGCGAGGAACTGACGCTCGACGCCATCGGCCAGCGGCAGGGGGTCTCCCGCGAGCGCATCCGCCAGATCGAGGCGGAAGCCCGTCGGAAGATGCGTCTGGGCATCCGGCGCTGAGCCGGGTCTTGTGTCCGGAGGATATCACTCCATCGTGATCAAGTGCCTTTTCCCGTCCCTCGCCTGCTGCTCCTCGGCCTCGCCGGCCTTAGCGTTCCGCGCCTCGCCGCCCAGCAGGTCGAACCGTTCGAGGAACCGCCGATCAACTACTCGGCCACCGAGGCCAAGGATCCGGTGACGGCCCTGAACACGGCGCACCAGGCCCGCGCCAGCGCGATCCGCGCGCTCCCGGCCAAGCAGCGCCTACGCTGGCTGCTCGACGAGTTCAAGGTGCCAGTGGAGTCCCAGATCTTCGTCTTCAGCAAGACCAGCCTGCAGCGCGACCTGATCACGCCCGAGACCCCGCGCGTGCTCTATTTCTCCGACGAAGCCTACGTCGGCTGGGCCCCGACGGGCGCCTTCGAGGTGACGGTCTTCGACCCGCGGCTCGGCGCGACGTTCTACGTCTTCGACGCGCACGTGACCGGCGATGCGCCCCTGCTCGCCCGCAGCAACGACTGCCTGCTCTGCCACGCCCGCCACGAACACACGCCCTCGCTCCGCACCCGCACGGTCTTCCCCGACGCCCGCGGGGAGCCGCTCAGCGGCTCCGGCGGCTCGAACATCGCCCCCGACACCCCGCTCGAAGAGCGCTGGGGCGGCTGGTATGTGACCGGCGGCGGTCCAGGACTCCGTCACCGCGGCAACCTGACCGGCCGTAACATCGAGGCGTTCGAGGGTCCCTCGGCCCAGCCGACCCGTAACCTCGCCTCGCTCGAAGGCGTCATCGACACGCGCCGCTACCTGCTCAAGACGAGCGACGTCGTGCCGATGCTCCTGCACGACCACCAGGTGCACGTCCATAACGTGCTGTCAGCCGCCCTCCAGGACGCCCGCATCGCGCTGCACCGCTGGCCGGCGATGCGCGAGATCCTCAGACTGCCCGCCTCGGCGCCGCCCCAAGGTTCCTGCCTCGTGGTCTTCGAAAACCAGGCGGAGAAGGTCCTCGACGCGCTGCTCTGCCGCGACGAGGCGCCCTGGCCGGCCGACGCCCTGAGCTCCGACGGCGTCTTCGCCGCCGCCTACGCGAAGGGCCGCAAGCCCGATCCCCAGGGCCGCTCCCTCCGCGACCTCGACCTGGGCACGCGGCTCTTCCGCTACCGTTGCAGCCCGCTCATCTACTCCGAAAGCTTCGCGCACCTGCCGCCGCAGCTCCGGGAGATCACCCTGCTGCGTCTTTCGTCCGGTTTGCGCGCCTTCCCTCCGGCCCCGGCCTTCGGCCACCTCGAGGAAGCGGAACGCGTCGCGATCCACGAGATCCTCACGGCCACGCTGCCTGACCTGCCCGCCGGCTGGGGCAAGTAAGGCGGACACGAAAAGGGCCGGCCCTCGACGAGGACCGGCCCGGTTCCGGCGCCTTCGCGCGGCTTACTTGACGAGCGCGGCGAGCGGTTCGCGGATGGCGTCGGCCCAGATCTGGTAGCTGACGGCGTTCAGGTGCAGGAGGTCCGGCATGACGGACTTCTCGAGCGTGCCGTCGGCGGTGAGGAACTTGGCGCCGATGTCGAGATAGCGGACCTTCTGGCCGTCGTCGAACTTCGCGATGAGGGCGTTGACGGCCTTGTTCTTGGCGCGGCCGGGATTGTTCGCCTCGGTGGCGCCGCGCGGGAAGATCGCGAGGAGCAGGACCTTGGTGTTCGGCGAGCGCTGGTGGATCGCGGCGATGATGGCCTTGATGCCGGCGGCGATCTGCTCGGGGGAGTTGTCGGCGGCGCCGGAGTTGTTGGTGCCGATCATGAGCACGACGGCCTTGGGCTTGATGCCTTCGAACTCGCCGTTCTCGACCCGCCAGAGGACGTGCTGGGTGCGGTCGCCGCCGATGCCGAAGTTGGCGGCCTTGTGCTGGCCGAACTCCTTGTCGAAGATGGCGGCCTGGCGACCCCAGCCGGCGGTGATGGAATCTCCGAGGAAGACGACCTGGGCTTCGCCCTTCTTGGCGATCTCGACGAAAGACTCGTGCGACTTGAGGAAGCCGGCCTGCGGCTTGCCGTCGGGTCCGAGCTTCGGCGCGGCGACATCGGCGGGCTGGTTCACGGCCGGAGCGTCCGGCTTCTTGGCGGGAGCCTTCTTGGTCTCTTGGGCGACGAGGGTGGCGCCGCCGACAAGGCCGATCGCAAGGAGGAGGGACAGGGTGCGTTTCATGGGGTGGGGTGACCGATGTTTTCGCCCCGGCACAGGCGGGTGTCAACGCCGACCACCGATGCTTGCCGAGGGACGAGCGCGTGCGGTAGCCTGCGACATGACCACCCCGCTGCGTTTCGTGACCAAAACCGACGCCCTGAAGGAAGAGTATAAGGGCCGCACCAATTACTGGCTGACCCGCCCGGAACTCACCGGCGCCAAGGACCTGCAGGTGTGCGAGGCAACCCTGCCCGCCGGCGAAGGCCACGCCTTCCACACCCACCCGGAGCTCGAGGAGATGATCTACGTCCTCGCCGGCGAAGTCGAACAGTGGGTCGAGAAGGAGAAGCGCATCCTGAAGCCCGGCGACGCGGCGCACATCCCGGCCGGCGTCGTGCACGCGACCTTCAACGTCTCGAAAGCCGACGCCACGATCCTCGCGATCCTGTCGCCCGGCGCGAGCCAAGGCCCGTTCATGGTCGACGTCAGCGGCGAAGCGGCTTGGAAAGGCCTGCGCGCCGGCGCATGAGCTTCCTCGCCCGTCATCGCGGCCTGCTCGGCGCGGCCAGCCTGCTGCTGGCCGGCGCGGTCGTGCCTTGGCTGATCTGGGGCGACGCGCTGGACGCGACGTTCACGGTCGAAGGCTCGCGCGCCTGGATCGCCGGCTTCGGCGCGGCCGGCGGCCTCGCGGGGGCGGGCCTGCTCGTCGCCGACCTGGTGCTGCCGATCCCGAGCACGCTCGTGATGTCGGCCCTCGGCCTCGCCTACGGCACGCTCGTCGGCGGCCTCTACGCCGCCGCGGGCACGGTCGGGGCCGGCCTGCTCGCCTACGGGCTCAGCCGCTGGCTGGGCCGCCCGCTCGCCGTGCGTCTCGCCGGCGCCGACGCGCTGGAGTCCGGCGAAAGACTCTTCGCGGACGGCGGCGCCTGGCTGGTGGCGGGTTCGCGTTGCGTCCCGATCCTCCCCGAAGCGATCGCGTGCCTCGCCGGCCTGCACCGCATGCCCCTCCGGACGTTCCTCCTCGCGTTGCTGTGCGGGAGCGTGCCGACGAGTTTCCTCTTCGCGGCCATCGGCGCGCTCGGCCAGACCGAGCCCGCCTGGGCGCTGGCGCTCAGCGTGGTCTTGCCGGTGCTGCTCTGGCTGACCGCCCGCCGCTGGCTACGGCGCTGATCAGCGCAGCTCCTTGATCCGCACGTTGCGGTACCAGACGCGCTTGGCTTCGTCCTGGAAGCCGACGTGGCCCTCGGCCGGACGGTCCTTCATCGGGGAGGCCGCGAGGTCGAGCACGATGGTGCGCTCACCGTTGAAATCGACGGTGAGACGGCGGTCCTTGAGCGTGAGGGTGTAGCGGTTCCATTCGCCGGCGGGCTTCACCATGTTCTGGGCCGCGGCCATCGCGCGGATGATCCCGCCGCAGTCATGATGGCCGGGCTTGGCGAGGCCGTGCGTGTCGAGGATCTGGAGCTCGATGCCCTGCGCGACGGGATCGAGCGGATCGGCGACGCAGAAGAAGACCCCGGAGTTGCCGGTGGGCTCGAACTTGAACTCGAGGTCGAGGACGAAGTCGCGATATTTGCGCTCGGTGAAGACATAGGCGTCGAAACGCTTCCAGCCGGTCTCGCCGGGCCGCGGCTTCAACGTGACGGTGCCGTCGGTATCGTAGACCCAGTTGCCCTTGGTCTTCCAACCGGCGAGGTCCCGGCCGTTGAAGAGCGGCACGAAGCCCGGGGCGTCGGCCGCGGGGTGCGGCACGGGCGCGGCGGCGGGGCTCACGGGATAGGGTTCGGCGGCGGCCCCGAGGGCAGCGGCGAAAAACAACAGGAAGCAGGACTTCATGGCGAGGCCACGACATGGTGCCGAGGTCGCGACGGCAGGCGAGACAACTTCTGCGTTCCCGGCGCGGCGGACAGGCCTAGTCTGCCGACATGCCCCTGCTGCTCCTCGCCGCCTTCATGCTCGCCGTGACCGCCCGGGCGGAGGCACCCCGCCGACCGGACAGTAGGCACCGGTCGCCCCGGCAGATGGGATTGGACGGGGCCGAGTTATCATAATAAACATACGGCATGGGCCGCCCCTCCCTGCTCGCCATCCTCACCTGCCTCGTCGCGGCCGCCGTCCCCGGCGCGCCGCCCCCGAACATCGTCGCCGAAGGCGTCCCGGCCATCCCCCCGGACCTGGCGGCCGAGCTGGCGCCTTACCTCAGCCTGGGCGGGGCGGGCTTCCGCGGCTGGCACGCGACGCGCCGCGAGGCGATCGTGACCACCCGCGTCGGCGACGCCTCGCACCTCCACCTGATGGCCGCGCCCTTGGCGAAGCGCGTCGCGCTGACCGGCGGCGTCGAACCGGTGAAGAGCGGCCGCATGCAGCCGGGCGGGAGCCTCCTCCTTTACGCCGCCGACGTCGGCGGCGACGAGAACTACCAGCTCTACCTCAAGGACCTCGCCGACCCGAAGGCGCCGCCGGTCCGGCTGACCGACGGCAAGTCGCGGAACGTCGACGCCTGCTGGTCGCGCGACGGACGACGCATCGCCTACGCGACGAACCGACGGAACGGCAAGGACGGCGACATCGTGGTCGTGGAGGCGCGGGCCCCGCGCGCCGAGCACGTCGCGCACCAGGGCGCCTCCACGGGCTGGGGGCCGGTCGAATGGTCGCCCGACGGCGCGCAGCTCCTCCTCCGGCAGTCGCTCGGCCAGGCCGAATGCCGGCTCTGGACGCTGGAGGTCGCCTCCGGTCAGAAGAAGCAGGTCACGCCCACGACCGGACGCCATTATTTCACGCAGGCCGGCTTCGCCGAAGGCGGCAAGGCGGTCTACGCGCTTTCGAACTTCGGATCCGACCTCCTCACCCCGACGCGCGTCGACCTCACGACGGGCGAAACCCGCCTCCTCGCCGGTGGTCCCGCCTGGGACGGGGAAGAGCTCGTGGTGTCGGAGGACGGGACCCGGCTGGTCGTCGCGTTCAACGTCGAGGGCTTCTCGGAGCTGCGCTGCTGGGACCTGACCACCGGCCAGCCGTTGACCGCGCCCCGGCTCAAGGCCGGCGTGCTGAGCGGACTGCAGTTCCGCCCCGGCAGCCACGAAGTCGGCTTCTCCCTCAACAGCGAGGATTCCGCGAGCGACGCTTGGTCGGCCGACCTCGACACCGGCGCGATGACGCGGTGGACGGATCGCACGACGAAGCCGAACATGGCGATCGTCACGCCGGAGCCCCTGATCATCCGCGTCACGAGTTTCGACGGCCTGAGCATCCCTTCGCTGGTGTATCACCCCGATCCGGCCAGGTTCCCGGGCAGGCGAGCCGCCCTGATGATCTTCCACGGGGGCCCCGAAGGCCAGTCTCGGCCCGGCTATCGCGGCAGCTTCCATTATTACCTCAATGAACTCGGCGTGGCGCTGATCTACCCGAACGTCCGCGGCTCCACGGGCTACGGACGCAAATACCTCTCCTTGGACGACGGCTTGCGACGGGAGGACGCGATCAAGGACGTCGCCGCGGTCCTGGACTGGGTGGCGAAGTCGGACCGCCTCGACGCGTCGCGCGTGGCGGCCTACGGCGGCAGCTACGGCGGCTTCATGAGCCTCGCCTGCCTGGTGAACTATTCGGACCGCTTCCGCTGCGGCGTCGACAACGTCGGCATCGCCAACTTCGCGACCTTTCTCCGGGACACCTCGGACTACCGGCGCGGCGCCCGGCGTCTGGAGTACGGCGACGAACGCAAGCCGGAGGTGAAGGCGTTCCTCGACCGGATCTCGCCCGCCAACCACGCCGCCCGCATCCGCGATCCGCTGCTCATCGTCCAAGGACGGAACGATCCGCGCGTGCCCTTCACCGAGGCCGAACGGATGCGCGACGCGGTGAAGGCCCAAAGCGGCACGGTCTGGTACGTGCTCGCGAAAGACGAAGGCCATGGTTTCGTGAAGAAGCCCAACGCCGACTACCAGTTCGCCGCCACGGCTCTCTTCCTGCGGACGTACCTCCTGGACTGAGCCCCCGTAAATGATTACAAATGAGGGCGGCGACCGGGAGTTTCCCCTCGCCTGTGGAAGGATAATCGGTATAGGTCAGCCCATGGTCGCACTCCGCGGCCGCATCCCACCACCCTCCCCATGAACTGCGTGATGAAACTCACGGCGGCCTCGCTGCCGTTCCTCCCCTCCCTCGCCCACGCCGGCGAGGCGGACATCCGAATCCCCGACCTCGGGCAGTCGTCGTTCCTTGGCGGCGCGCTCACCGGCCACCAGATCCTCTGGGTCGGCTTGGCCGTGTGCGCCCTCGCGACCGCCTACGGGTGGTGGCAATACCTGCAGACGCGCGCCCTGCCCGTGCACCGCTCCATGGCGGCGGTCTCCGACATCATCTGGGAGACCTGCAAGACCTACCTCTGGCAGCAAGGCAAGTTCCTCGCCGGTCTCTGGGTGCTCATCGCCGGGTGCATGACGTATTACTTCGCGGGCCTCGAGCACAAGGGCTTCGCCGACGTCGCGGTGATCCTCGCCGCCTCGGTGCTCGGCATCCTCGGCAGCTACGGCGTCGCCTGGTTCGGCATCCGCATCAACACCGTCGCGAACTCCCGCGCCGCGTTCTCCGCGCTCCGCGGCAACCCGCTCGCCACGCTGCTCATCCCGCTGAAGTCCGGCATGAGCGTGGGCCTGCTCCTCGTCGCGATCGAGCTCTTCTTCATGATCGCCATCCTGCTGTTCCTGCCGAAGGAGCTCGCGGGTCCCTGCTTCATCGGCTTCGCCATCGGCGAGTCGCTCGGCGCCTCGGCCCTGCGCATCTGCGGGGGCATCTTCACCAAGATCGCCGACATCGGCGCCGACCTGATGAAGATCGACTTCAAGCTGCCCGAGGACGACCCCCGCAACCCCGGCGTCATCGCCGACTGCACGGGCGACAACGCCGGCGACTCCGTCGGCCCGACCGCCGACGGCTTCGAGACCTACGGCGTGACCGGCGTGGCGCTCATCGCCTTCCTCGCCCTGGCGCTCGCCGCCAAGCCCGCCCTCTGCGCCACGCTCATCATCTGGCTCTTCGCCATGCGCATCCTGATGGTCGTGACCTCGCTGCTGAGCTACTGGATCAACGACGCGGTGAGCCACGCCATCTGGGGCCGGGCCAAGGATTTCAATCTGGAGCAGCCGCTCACGAACCTCGTCTGGATCAGCTCGCTGGTCTCGATCGCGGTCACCTACCTCGCCAGCTACTTCCTCCTCTCCGCGGAGGGCGGCGGCCTCTGGTGGGTGCTGTCCACGATCATCTCGCTCGGCACGCTCGCCGGCGCGCTCATCCCGGAGTTCACCAAGGTGTTCACCTCGACCGAGAGCCGCCACGTGAAGGAGGTCGTCACCTCCTCCGACCAGGGCGGCGCGTCGCTCAACATCCTCTCCGGCCTCGTCGCCGGCAACTACTCGGCCTTCTGGACCGGCCTCTGCATCCTCGGCCTGATGTTCGGCGCCTACCTGCTCTCCACGCACGGCGCCGTCGCGACGCTGATGCCGGCGCAGTTCGCCTTCGCCGCGCCGATCTTCGCCTTCGGACTCGTCGCCTTCGGCTTCCTCGGGATGGGGCCGGTGACCATCGCGGTCGATTCGTTCGGCCCGGTGACCGACAACGCGCAGTCGGTCTACGAACTCTCGCAGATCGAGAAGCAGCCCGGCGTCGACGCCGAGCTCGCGCGCGACTTCGGCTTCCGCCCCGACTTCGAGGGCGCCAAGCACCAGCTCGAGAAGGGCGACGGGGCCGGCAATACCTTCAAGGCCACCGCCAAGCCGGTGCTCATCGGCACCGCCGTCGTCGGCGCGACCACGATGGTCTTCGGCATCATCATGATGCTCCAGGAACACTACCGCGCGCTGGACGCCGGGTTCAACGTGCTCGAGAAGCTCTCGCTGGTGCACCCGGAGGCCCTGATGGGCCTGCTCATGGGCGGGGCGGTGATCTACTGGTTCACCGGCTCCTCGACGCAGGCCGTCGTCACCGGCGCCTACCGCGCGGTGGTCTACATCAAGGAGAACATGAAGCTCGACGTGACGACGGCGACGACGGAGTCCTCCAAGGAGGTGGTCCGGATCTGCACGCAATACGCCCAGATGGGGATGACGAACATCTTCATCGTCATCTTCTGCTTCTCGCTGTCGCTGGCGCTCTTCGACCCGTTCTTCTTCATCGGCTACCTGGTGGGGATGGCCTTCTTCGGCCTCTTCCAGGCGATCTTCATGGCCAACGCCGGCGGCGCCTGGGACAACGCGAAGAAGATCGTCGAGGTCGACCTCAAGGCCAAGGGCACGAACCTCCACGCCGCCACGGTCGTGGGCGACACGGTCGGCGATCCGTTCAAGGACACCTCGTCCGTCTCGCTCAACCCGGTCATCAAGTTCACGACCCTTTTCGGCCTGCTCGCCGTGGAGATCGCCGTGAAGATGGAGGCCGGACCGAAGCTCCTGCTGGGCGGGGCCATCTTCCTGGCGGCCCTCTTCTTCGTCTACCGGAGCTTCTACGGGATGCGCATCCCGGTGGCGGCCAAGAACCGTTGACCGGTCCGGCAGCCTCCGCCCCAGGGCTCCCCGACCGGGGAGCCCTTCTTTTTGCCCGCAAAACGCAGGATTATCATTTTGCGGGCTATGACGGGCGAGCCTCTGGACAACCCGGCAGGCTCGGGCATCATGAGGGTCTCGGACAGTTATCCGCCCACCTCGGCGTCCCTGTCCGAGACTTCATTCCACCGATCACGCTTCCCGCCGCACGCCGTTTTCCCACGGACCGCACGGCAAGGACACCCTCTCTTCCTCTCAAAACCAACCCATGAAACGCCGCCCCTCTCCTCCCTCACGCCCTCGTCCCCTCCTTCGCCGCCGCCTGCGCGCTCCCTTCCCCGCCATGCAGCTCCGCGAACGCCTCGCGACGCTGGGCAGCGCGGGCGCCGGCCTGCCCACGTTCTTCGTGCTGCCGTCCCTCGGCGACTGCGTCCGCCTCAGCGGACCGGAGCTCCATGGCGACATCGGCGTACGCATCGCCGGCGGCGTGATCCGCGGAATCGAGGTCACCTTCGATTTCCGCGCCGCGGACAAGGCGGTCGTCCAGGCGATCGTGACCGGCCTCGGACCGGAGCTCCGCGAGGAGAAAGTCCGCCGCCCGCGCCAGGAGGTCCAAGGCCATTTCGTCCCGGGATATCAGCCTAACGTCGGCCACTTCCTCGCCTGGGCCGCGCGCATGCCCAGCATGGCCGATCACGTCATCCTCGAGTCGGCCGTCGACGCCGGCTTCGCCTGCGAGTTCGACTGCTTCGAGCACATCCACGACGCCATGCACGCGTTGGACTTCATGCGCATGGTCCGGATGGAAGGCGGCATCGGCGACGCGTGCGACGGCGACGAGATCCCGCCGCACCTGCGCCACCCGACCCGTCAGGGCCTGACCGGCAAGGCGGCGATGGTCGTCGTGCACGCCGGTCGCAAGCTCAGCCTCGACGCGACGATCGACTCCAAGCCGGACCCCGCGGGCAAACGCCTGCGCATCCACTACGGCTGGTCCTCGCGCCTGCGGCGCTACGTGGTGGGCTGGGTCAGCGACCTCGCGCCGAAGCCTGACTGAGCTTCGGTCCGCCTATCCGCCGGCCGGCCGCGGCGTAAACTACGCGCACCGCCGGCCGCACAGAATGAACCGTTGACCCACGAAAAAATTCGGGGTAAGCCCGCGATGCAGGCACGCCGCGTGACATCGACAGACCCCACTATCGCACGATGATCAGCTACAAACCCTCCGACTGGCTGCACTTCTTGTTCAGCTTCCATGAGTCGGACACCTTCCGTCAGCTTTGGGTGCTCATGCTCGCGCTCGGCCTTTACGCCTATGGCGTGCGCTACGTGGAGTCGACGTACTGGCACATCGACGCGAACAGCGAGCTTTCCAAGCTCACCGTCCTGCATACGATCCTCGGCACGGTGATGAGCCTGCTGCTCGTCTTCCGGACCAACACCGCCTACGACCGATGGTGGGAAGGACGGAAGCTTTGGGGCAGCCTGACGAACAGCAGCCGGAACCTGGCTTCGAAACTCAACGGCATGCTTCCGTGCGCTGACGCCGAAAACCGGGATTTCTACCGGAAGAGCATCCCGCTGTTCGCCATCGCGCTGGCACGTCACCTGCTTCGCGAAAAGACCCGGGTGGAACTGGATCAGGATTACCCTGAGGGCTTCGAGCTGCCCGCGGACGTCAGCCACCGACCGAACCATATCGCCTCATTGATCCATCGGCGCACGTACCGCCTTCGCCAGGAAAACGCTCTTTCCGACAGCGAGTTGCTCTCCGTCGGCGCGGAACTGTCCAACTTCCTCGAAGTGGCCGGCGCATGCGAACGCATCAAGAACACGCCCATTCCGTATTCCTATAGTTCTTTCCTCCGGAAGTTCATCCTGTTCTACATCATCACGCTGCCTTGGGTCTTCAGTTCGTCGCTGGGCAACTACGTCGTCCTGTTCTCCGTCTTCATCTTCTACGTGCTCGGCAGCCTGGAGCTGATCGCCGAAGAGATCGAGGACCCGTTCGGCGGCGACGAAAACGACGTCCCGATCGAGAAGATCTCCCAGAACATCAAGCAGAACGTCGCCGAGATCCTGCGGTGATTTTGGCTTAACTGGCTAGGGCGCGTCGGGCGCACGGCAGGGCGGAGCCTCCAAGCACGCCGTCCTCACGCCTGTCCTCCGGCCAACTGGCCAACCGTTCAACCGATCGGCTGATCTGCCCTCAGACTCCCGCGCTCGCCGCGGCGTCGCCGAGCGGGCTGGCGTTCGGCTCGCGCAGGTAGGCGTCGGCCTTGGCGGAGACGATCACGCCGTAGTTGATCGTGCCGAGCCAGCCGGACATGATGATGCCGACGCTGCCGGCATGGTAGAAGCCGCCGACCTGCTCGGGCAGGGCCATCGAGACCTTGAGGCCTTCGAACTTCGTCCCGAACGAGGTGCCGCCGACGTGACGGACGTAGCGGTTGACGGTGCGCGGGGTCGCGGCCTCGGCGTGGTCGACCTTCGAGCGGATGTCGGGGATGAACTTCTCGAGGCCCTTGAAGGACTCCTCGATGACGCGCGCCTTGTTGGCGGCGTAGTCCGCCTCGGAGAGGTGCGCCCAGTCGTCCCACTTCTGGTTGACGGAGGTGACGACCGCGTAGCGCGGGTTCTTGGTGTGCGGACGGGTGTCCGGGTAATAGACCGAGTAGGTGCGCGAGGTGGTATGGAAGTCGACGAGCTCCTGGCTGGAGAACGGCCTGGCCTCGGAGGTGAACACGAGGTCGCCGATGTGCGGGATGGTCTCGCCTTCGCGCACGCCCATGTAGACCTGGCAGGAGGAGGTGTTCACGCGGACCTTGCGGGCTTCCTCGAGGAACGGCGCCTCGAAGGCGTCTTCGCCGCCCATCTTGAGGACGGTGTCCTTGATGTTGGCGTTGGAGACGACGGTGGAGCAGGCGACCTCGGCCTCCTCGCCCTCGCGGGTGCCGCGGAGCTTCACGCCCACCACGCGCCGGCGACCGGAGGCGTCCTTCTCGACGTGGACCTTCTCGACGAGGACGTTGCGGCGGATGTCGACCCCGTTGGCCTTCATCTCGGCGGTCATGAGGTTGATCATGGTGTCCGTGCCGCCCTGGAAGATGAACACGCCCTTCGACATGAAGTTCGAGAAGACGATGCCGAAGGTGATCGCGGGGTCGTCGAGGGTGGAGCCGTTGGCGTAGGCGATCGGCTCGAGGAGGAGGCGCTGGACGTCGGGGCGGCCGGGGAAGAACTGCTCGAAGAGCTGGCGCGTGGTGCGCGGATCGTTGTCGTAATAGTTCATCTCGCGCAGGTGCGCGAAGAAGGCCTCGACGGTCTCGGCCGGCAGCTTGAACTGCTCGATCAGGATGCGCGTGAAGTCGGCGCGGTCGAAGGTCGTGCGGACGTCGAAGTCGGGGTTGATGAAGCGGACGTCGTGCAGCTGGTGGATGCGGTCCGAGATCTCCTTGGTCCAGTAACGGCGGGTGGACTTGATCATCCCGTGCGGGAAGCCGTGCAGGGAGATGTCGAAGACGTGGCCGCCGGCGCGCTTGAAGTAGGTGGCGAGGCCGCCGAGCTGGTAATGGTGCTCGAGGAGGAGCACCTTGCGCCCGAACTTCGCGAGGTTGTTCGCCGCGGTCATCCCGCCGAGGCCGGCGCCGATGACGACGGCGTCGTAGCGAGGGAGGAGGTTGCCGAACGGAGAAGGCATTACGGAAGCAGATGAATTAGGCTGAAGCAGGGGTTAAGGGGAAGTCGAAAGCGGTCAAACCGCCCCGCGACTACCTCCCGGCGACGGCCAGCGACCAGCCGTCGCGCCCCTTGGCCAGGCGGACCTTGCGGCCGAAGAGCTTCGACAACGCGGCGGGCTTCAGGACATCGGCCATCCGGCCGGCGGCGAGGGCGACGCCGTTCCGCAGCAACAACGCGTGCGTGAAGACGGGCAGGATCTCCTCGACGTGGTGCGTGACGAACACGATGGCCAGGCCGGGCTTGAGCTTCGGCAGACGCCTCACCAGCGCGAGGAATTCGGCGCGCGCGACGGGGTCGAGGCCGGCGCACGATTCGTCGAGGATCAGCAGCGCGGGATCGGAAGCCAGGGCGCGGGCGATGAGCACGCGCTGGCGTTCACCTTGCGAGAGGTGACCCCACGGACGCGCGGCGAGGCCGCCGACCTTGAGCAGACGGAGCAGCCGACGCGCGAGCGCGCGCGTCGCGGGCTTCGGGCGTCGCCAGAGGTTGATGAGGCCGTCGACCCCGCCGGCCACGACGGCCAGCGCCGGCTCGGCGGGCTGGATCATCGCCGCGACGGAAGGACCGACGAGCCCGATGCGGCGACGCAGCTCGCGCCAGTCGCTGCGGCCGAAGGTCTCGCCGAGGACGGCGAGCGTGCCGGAGGTCGGCGCGAAATAACCCGTCAGGGCCGTTAGCAGGGAGGATTTGCCCGAACCGTTCGGCCCGAGGATCACCCAATGCTGGCCCGGCTCCACGCGCCAGCTCAGCCCGCGCAGGATGACCTTGGCCTCGCGCGCGATGCGCAGGCGGGAGACTTCGAGCACGGGGACTTTCGCGGCGGAACGAGACACGGCGTAAGGCTATGAAGCATGCCGAGGTCGCTTCCAAGCCGCAACCACGCTTGCCCTCGGCGGGGTTCGCCCCTACCCCTTCGTCATGCGCCGGCCCCTCGCCCTGCTCCTTTCCCTCTGCGCCCTCGCGGCGTCGGCCGCCGATCCGGTCGCCCCGTCGCGGACGACCCCGCCCGACCTCGTCATCAAGGAAGGCGTCGAGACGCGCATCGCCTGCGACCATAACGGCGGCTATTCCAAATACGCCGACGTCTACCACTACCGCGTCATCCTGCCGAAGGGCTACCATGCGGACACGACCAAGGAGTGGTCCGCGCTCTTCGTCGCCTCTCCCGGCGGCAAGGCCACGCTCGGCAACATGGCCGACTGGGTGAAGAAGCACGGCTACATCGCCATCCTCCTCGACGAATCGAAGAACGGCCCGTGGGACCCGAGCGTCGGCAACTTCCTCGCCGCGCACCAGGACGCCGTGAAGCGCTTCCGCATCGGCCCCGGCCGCAAGGTCTGCACCGGCTTCTCCGGCGGCGCGCGCGCCAGCTCCATCTTCGTGAGCATCGGCGACAATTTCGGCGGCGTCATCCTGCAGGGCGCCGGCACAGGCATCCTCGACAACGGCCTGCGCGGCCTCAGCGGCGTGCAGATCCCGGCCGTCGTCGTGACCATGGGCAAGAAGGATTCGAACCGCGGCGAGATCAAGCAGCTGCAGGCCACGCAGGGCGACCGCCTGCAGGTCTTCGAGTTCGAAGGCGGCCACCAATGGGCCCCCAAGGACGTCATCGAGAAGGCCCTCGACTACGTCGACGCCAAGCTGCCGAAGTAGGAGGTGTTGGCGGTCAGCGGATAGCGGCTGGCGGCTGGGAGCGTCGAATATCCAAACACGTATCCGTCTTAACCCTACTCCGCAAATCGCATTGCCCCCCGAAAAGGGCGGGCATAAGGAAGCGCAACCCCATGCGCTCCCTCGCCCTCCTGTCCGTCGCCCTGCTCGCGGCCCACGCCGACGCGGCCGCCCCGAAGTTCAACGACCCGAAGCCGCAGGCCTATCACCTCCGCGCGCGCGCCAGCGAGGTCGACCCGACCGCGAAGGCGTATCCGGAGATTGAGTTCCACCTCGACAGCAAGGGCAAGCCGGCCGACGTGCAGACGGCCGACGTCGACACGCGCGTCGCCCCGCGCGGACAGCTCGTGGTCTGGCTGATGGGCCACAACCCCGTCATCGCCGAGAAGGTCAACGGCTACGGCTACCACCACATCAGCGTGCACTACGCCCGCGGCTGGTTCGGCAAGCTCAACACCGTCCCCGCCGACACGCAGCACCTCGGCAACATCCGCCTCGAAGCCACCGCCGGCGTCGACGCCTCGAAGTCGGTCGAGATCGCCGCGGCCGATTCCGCCAAGGGCCGCGCGACGCGGATGGTGCAGTGGCTCGTGAAGACGCACCCGCAGGGCCGCTGGGAACAGTTCCTCACCGCCGGCGGCAAGGAACTCGACTGGACCAAGGTGGTCGTCGGCGGCTCCTCGCACGGCGCCACCTCCTCCGCGCGCTTCGCGATGCACCAGCAGGTCGCGCGCGTGATCATGTTCTGCGGCCCGCGCGACAACACCGAAGACTGGCAGGCCGGCCCGTCCGCCACGCCCCTCAACCGCTTCTTCGGCTACTCCCACGTCCTCGACGGCGGCTGGACCGA
>Ga0208048_1000128_pt1 | contig 38951 bp, 42 predicted proteins | sample Malawi_45m_30L_FD_184163 | JGI IMG/M metagenome (GOLD analysis project Ga0208048, IMG submission 184163) | Freshwater microbial communities from Lake Malawi, Central Region, Malawi to study Microbial Dark Matter (Phase II) - Malawi_45m_30L... | ecosystem: Environmental > Aquatic > Freshwater >...
GCTCCAAGCGTACTCGAGCGTCGGCAGCGAGGCATCGGCTATCCTCCTACCCCGTCGGTCGACGGGATCGGTCGGGGCGTAGCGCAGCTTGGTAGCGCGCGTCGTTCGGGACGACGAGGTCGGAGGTTCAAATCCTCTCGCCCCGACCATTATCACTATTAATGGCTCCTCTAATTGGAGTAGGTTTGTCAGCATCAGGCGCCCGTAGCTCAGCGGATTAGAGCATCTGGCTTCGGACCAGAGGGTCGGGGGTTCGAGTCCCTCCGGGCGCGCCAACGCCTCGAGTCGCGGTCCTCTCGGACCTCGCGGAGCCGCCGAGCTTCTCGCTCTGGGCTCGATCAGTGCGGAACGACCTTCGGCATCACCCCAACAGGACGGGCGGGATGTGGTCCCTCTGGCGTTCTTCGTGGTGTTCCTGCACGCCCGACGCCCTCCAGCACGCATCCGCACTTGTGTACCCTTCACGCCATGGCCATTGATCCGCGCACCCTTGGCATTCCGCGCGACCTCCTCCCTAGGGATGGTCGTTTCGGCGCTGGACCCTCGCGCGTCCGCGATGCCCAACTGGATGTGCTCGCGTCGCGCGCAGGGCGTGCGCTCCTCGGCACGAGTCATCGCCAGTCGCCCGTGCGCGCGTTGGTGGGACGACTACGCAGCGGCGTGGCGACGCTGTTTGCGCTGCCTGACGATTATGAGGTCGCGCTCGGTGTGGGCGGATCTATGCTCTTCTGGGATCTGGTGGCGTATTCGTTAGTAGAGAAGCGCTCGGCGCACGCCGTCTTTGGTGAGTTCTCTTCTAAGTTTGCGCGTGCGGCGCGGGCGCCACACCTGCGTGAACCGCTCGTGGTGGAAGCGGCGCCAGGCTCCCGCGCCGAGCTCGACGCGGTCGCGCGAGGTGCTGAGGCCGCATCGATTGATGCGTGGGCGCTCGTCGCGAATGAAACGAGCACTGGCGTGGCGGCACCGGTGCGCCGACCGCGACTCGCCTCCAATGCACCTGCATCCGGGCTGACGCTGGTCGACGCAACCTCCGCCGCCGGCTGCGTGGCGTGGGATCCAGGGGAGGCGGACGCCTACTACTTCTCGCCGCAGAAGGGGCTCGGCGCTGACGGCGGACTCTGGATTGCGGCGCTCTCTCCGGCGGCGCTGGAGCGCACCGCTCGGATCGCAGGCTCTGGTCGCGTCATCCCGGATTCGCTCTCCCTGCAGAAGGCGGTCAGCGAGAGCAGGAAGGACCAGACGCTCAACACGCCGGCGATTGCGACGCTGCTTCTTGCCGCGGAACAGGTTGATTGGCTCAATCAATCGGGAGGCTTGCCGTGGGCGGCGGCGCGCTGCGCTGAGTCGTCGGGCCTTCTGTATGCGTGGGCGGAGTCGCGCCCGTGGGCGTCACCATTTGTTGAGGACCCCACAATTCGCTCGAAGAGCGTGGTCACGATCGACCTTGACTCAAGGATTGACGCGGCGCTGCTCCGCGATGTGTTGCGCGCGAATGGGATCGTAGACATCGAACCGTATCGTTCACTCAAGCGCAACGGCATCCGCGTTGGGACCTTTCCATCTGTTGAACCGGACGATGTCAGCGCGTTGATCGCGTGCGTCGATTGGGTCGTGGAGAAGATCACGCCGTAGCCAGATGAGCGGTTCTGCTGGCACCCCCGCGCTCGTGCTCTTGCAGACGCGCGGCGTTGCATACACGGTGCACAGCTACGAGATCGTCGAGCCGTCCGGGGTGGAGACGCACCGAGGCGAACGCGCGGCATACGGTCCAGCCGCCGCTGCGGCACTCGGTATCGCGCCTGCTCGACTCTTCAAGACACTGGTCCTTCTACTCGAGAACGAGCGTCCCGGCGGCGAGCTTGTCCTTGCCGTGCTGCCGAGCGATGCCGAGCTCTCCGAACGCGCGGTAGCACATGCCTTCGGCGCAAAACGAGCAGCGCTTGCGAGCGAGGCGCAGGTCCAGCGCGCCACGGGCTCGGTGCCGGGTGGGGTGAGCCCCCTCGGCAGTCGCAAGCCAATGCGCACGCTGATCGATGTGAGCGCCGACGGGTTCACGACGCTGCTGGTCTCCGCGGGGCGTCGCGGGCTCGCCGTGGAGCTTGCGCCCGCGGATCTTGCGGCGCTCTGCACCGCTTCCTACGCGCCGATCGCGGTGAAGTAACATCTCTATATGAAGAGGCAGCAGACTTCCCATCGGAGAGCACCGACCGTGGTGGCGCGTGCTCGCGCCGCACTAGCGCCGTTCGCGAGCGTTGGCGTGACGCGGGTGATCCTGCGCCTATTCCTCGGCGGGACGATGCTCTATGCCGGCATCGACAAGTTGATCCTGGATCCGCGCTTCCTTCAGGCAGAGGGGGCCGGGTCGATTGGTGAGACCCTGCGCTTCTTTGTCACGGCGGGAGGGCCGCTCGCCCAGCTGGTCGAGGCGGTCGGGCTGTCGCAGCCGGTTGCCGTGGGTGCGGCGATCGTCATCTCGCAACTCGCGGTTGCGGGTTCGCTGCTCGCCAGCGTACGGATCCGCATCGGTGCGCTGCTCGGCGCGGCAATCTCGCTCACGCTCGCGCTCACGTCGACGTGGGGGGTCAGCCCCTACTACCTGGCCAACGACCTGCCGTATCTCGTTGGCTTCCTGGCGCTCGCCGCGCTCGGCGACGGTGGCCCGGCGCGCATCAGCGCTTCTGCGCGACTCGGCTACGATCCAACGCGCCGTGCGGCGCTTGTCAGCGGCGCTGGCATCCTCGGCATGCTCGTTGCCCTGATCCTCCTCGACCGCGCGCGCCTCGGCTCGCTCCTCTCGGGAAGCGGTGCGGCGAGTGGATCGGCCACGACCTCCGCGAGCCCTGTCGCCTCTCAATCCGCGTCGCCCTCGCCTTCATCAGCCCCGAGTGCATCCGCGTCGCCCTCGCCTGACAGCAGCGGAAAGAGCCCGAAGCCGAGCGAGTCGGCGACGAGCGGAAAGAGCCCGAAGCCGAGCGAGTCGGCGACGAGCGGTGGCGGATCTGGTGCTGGAGGCGGCACGGCGATCGATGGCGGGAAGAACCTTGGGCCCGGTCAAGCGCTGAACTTCTCCGCTGGCGGCACGGCTGCAGTGCTGCTCAATGACGGAGGCACATATCGTGCGTTCGAGCGCGCCTGCACGCATCAGGGCACGAACGTGGATTGGCAGAGTGAGAGCGGCAGCTTTTACTGCAACAACCATGGCGCACGATTTTCGGCCAGCGGTGACGTGCTCGTAGGCCCTGCGAATAGGCCGCTTCGCCCGATTGAAGTGAGCGTTGCGGCCGATGGCAGCGTCACCTATCGGAGGTAGCGCCGGCTCGGCGCCACTCGCCTTCGCCACGCGGCATCCGCGCTTGGGCGCAGCGCTTGGTGCGATCGCGATCTCGCAATCCTCGCCGTTGGCGAAAATCTCTGGCGCGTCTCCGGCCGTCGTGACCCTCTTCCGAGGTCTTTTTGCCCTGCCGCTGTTGGCCCTGTTGGCGCGTCGTGAGGGCCATGTGCCATCTCGGCGTGACCGCGTTCTGGCGCTGCTTGCTGGTGCGCTCTTTGCCCTTGACTTACAGTGCTTCCACATTTCCATCCCGCTGCTCGGGGTCGCGCTCGCCACCGTCGTGCCGAACGCGCAGGTCTTCATCGTCGGACTCTTCGCGGCGCTCGCGGGTGAGCGAACGCCGGGTCGCGCGCTGGCGGCGGTCCCGTTTGCGTTGCTCGGACTGCTGATGCTGGCCCGCGTGCTGGATCCGTTCAGCGCCAGCATCGGCGGCGGGGCAGTAGGTGCTGGTGTGGTGAGTGCGGGAACCGATCCGGCGCTCGGGGTGCTCTGGGCGCTCGGCGCGGCAACATTCTACGGGCTCTACCTGGTGATCACGCGGCGCATCTCCACGGCGTCGAGCGCCGTTGGGCCGTTCACGATGTTGCGCGACTCGGCGATCGGCATGATCGGCACCTCGCTCGCGCTCGCTCTGCTGACGGGGAGCCTGCTTCCACCAGACGTGGGCGTTGGACTCGGCTGGCTCCTCCTTCTGGCACTGATGTCACAAGTGCTCGGCTACCCGCTGATCAACGCCTCCATCCCTCACCTGCCGAGCGTGGTCGGCTCCGTGCTCCTCTTTGTGCAACCGCTGATCACGCTGGTCGCGGGGGTGGTCATCTTCGGCGAGATCCCCACGCCTGGGCAGCTGGTTGGCGCCCTGGTCCTCTTCGCTGGCGTGCTGGTAGCAGCGCGCCAGTAGCCGCCGCGGAAGTCGCCCCCGCGCAGAGATCGTCGCCGCGCGCAGATCGTGTTGGGCGTTAGGCGCTCGGCTTTACCAACGTCAAGATGCGCGTCGGATTCTTGATCGTGATCTGGTCAATCGACTTTTGATCCACACCCGCTGCGAGTAGACGCGGTAAGAACGTCTTCTGCAGATACGTGTATCCGTTGCCCCCATAGGAGAGGAGCTGCGAGTCGTGGCAGACATCCTGGCTCAACATGATCTGCTGCTCGTGCCCTTCGTTGAGGAGAGTCTTCAAGAGTTCAATCACCCTCGGTTCGCCAGCGCGTTCAAGTGGCGTGAAGCTCATGCCGAGGAAGTCGGCCTCAAGCGTCGCGCCGCGCTTCACAATCTCGCGCCAGTATTCGATGCGAGGCCATGAGTCGGTGTGTCCGATCACCACACGCGCCGGATCAAGTCCTTCGTCCTCAAGAATCGCGAGTTGTGCAAGTCCCACTGCGCTCTGCGCTGCGTGCGTGGTGACTGATGCTCCAGTGCGGCGCGCGGCGCGCGCCGCGGCGCGGAAGACGCGCTCCTCTTGTGCGGTGACCCACGGTTTGTCTGTGCCGATCTCGCCGATGATCCCTGGGCGAACCTTTCCGTCTGGCCCCAGGATGCCGTCCTCAAATTCGCGAACGATCTCATCGGCGAGGTCATCCGTGGTGCGCCGATCAATGCGCGCCTCCGGCGGATAGTACGCCGTGCGATACCAGCCAGAGCCACCGATTATGTGCAGTCCTGTCGCCGTTGCGAGACGCGCGAGTCGGGGGAGGTCACGCCCGATTCCATCCAGGGTCACATCAACAAGGGCACGTCCGCCCGCGGCAGCATAAGCGCCGAGCTCCTCGCTGATCCGAGGCTCCTCACCGATCAGCTCCCAGTAGTCCCAGCGACCCTGGATGTGCCAGAGGGTCACCTTGGTGTGTTCGTGGGGAAGGGTGAAGCCGAGGTCTGAGGGCGCGATCGGCCCGAGGACGCTCTGGATCTCCCCGGGCGCGGCACGCGTGATCACGCGTGAATCCTAGGGCAGCAGACTCCCGCACACGCGGCACGCTGCGCAACCAGGCTAGCCCCCGCGAGCGTGTGGTGCGATGATTGGCAGACGGTGCACGGGCGCCCGCAGGGTGCTCGGGCCGGATGTATATGAGGTGCACAAGATGCGAATCAAGTCAGCACTCCTTGCACTGTTCGCAGGAGCCGCCATTGTGGCGAGCGCTTGCGGCGCTGCAACCGAGCCTGTGGCGAGCACGGAGGCTCGCTTCCCGGAGGGCTCCTACTGCGCGGAGGCGCTCGCCCTCGGTGAAGACGTCACTGGCACCCTGCTCTGGAAGGTCTGCGATGCAGGGACGATCGTCATGGCCACAGACCCTGCCTACCCACCATATTCCGAGCTTGACGCAAATGGTGAGTACGTTGGTTTCGACTCCGACACGTCACGCGAGGTCGCCAAACGACTCGGCCTTGAGGTTGAGTGGGCAACGCCTGACTGGTCCGCAATCACCGCTGGTAACTGGGGCGGACGCTGGGATATCTCCATCGGCTCCATGACCCAGACGGAAGAGCGCGCACTCGTGGTGGACTTTGCCGACCCGTACTTCTACGAGTCGGGCTACCTGCTCGTCCCAACTGACTCGACGGCGACCACCGTTGCCGATTTGGCTGGCGCGACGATTTGTGCAGGCGAGTCCACAACCCACGCGACGTGGATCGAGGGCGGGTTCGCTGAGAGCACCGTCGTCATCCAGTACAACGCAAGCCCAGAAGGCACCACGCTTAAGACCTATCCAACGGACTACAACTGCATCGAGGCCTACCTGGCTGGTCGCACGAACGACTGGGACGCGGTGGCGCAAAGCCGTGAGTTCATTGAGAACGCGATTGAGGAATCGGGCGGGAAGCTGCGCTTCCTGAACGATGAGCCAAACTTCGCGGGTCAGATCTCGTTCGCGCTCGACAAGAGCGGTCCATCGACGAAGTCGATGCTTGCCGCGCTGAACAAGATCGTGGCGGAGATGCACGAAGACGGCACGCTCTCTGGTTTCGCGATGGAGCACGTCGGTCGCGACATCAGCAAGCCGTAGGGCGTAACTTGGCGCGCGGCGCCGGTCGACACATTGGGGGAGTCGCGAGGTAACTCGCGGCTCCCCCGAATCCATCAACAGGAGAATTGAGCGAACCGGAGACGCAAGTGAGTGCAGGGGAGGGGCGAGTGGAACAGGATGCACGAGCGCTCGCGCAGGCCGTCGCCGCCGACGGCGCCCGCCGCGCCTCGCGCTGGCAGATGCGCTTTCGGCTCGGCTGGGGGATCCTCATCGCCCTGCTCGCCGGCTTCGTCCTCATCTCACTCAACGTTGAGATTGACTTCATCGCGCGGGCCACCCCCTTCATCCTCGAGGGCATCTGGATCACGCTGATCGTCTCGTCAGCATCGATTGTCCTCGCCACCCTGCTTGCCGCGCTGGGTGCTCTCGGTCGCCTCTCATCAAACGCCGTCATCAACGCGATCGCCTCCTTCTACGTCAGCTTCTTCCGCGGCACGCCGCTGATCTTGCAGCTGCTCGTCTGGTACCTGGCGCTGCCGCAAGTTGGGCTCATCTTCGACCCGATCTATTGTGCGATCGGCGCACTCGGCATGAACTATGGCGCATACATGACAGAGATCTTCCGCGCTGGGATCCAGGCGGTACCCCTCGGCCAGCGTGAGGCTGCAGCGGCGCTCGGCATGTCGTCGCGGACCGCCTTCCTGCGCATCGTCGCACCACAGGCGTTCCGCATCATCGTGCCTGCAATCGGCAATGACTTCGTTGCCATGTTGAAGGACTCGGCACTCGCCTCCACGGTGGCGCTGCAGGAGATTGTCTGGCGAGCACGCAATGTTGGACAGAAGGAGTTCAAGACGCTTCAGACATTCATCATCGCCGCGATGATCTACTGGGCGCTCACGATCATCTTCAGCACCTTCCAGAATCTGATCGAGAAGCGCCTTGCCGCGGGCGATCGCAATAAGGAGACCAAGGGATGAGTGGCATCGTGAAGAACGAGCGCACGCATGAGCACCAGCTGCATCCAGCAGAGAAGCCCGGCATCTTGGTGAGGCCCGGTGCCGAACCGGTGTTGAAAGCCACGAATGTCACCAAGTGGTTCGGCGAGAGCCACGTGCTGCGCGGCGCCTCCATCACCGTCTGGCCGGGCGAGACCGTCTGCATCCTTGGGCGCTCAGGTTCAGGAAAGAGCACCTTCTTGCGCAGCTTGAACTTCCTCGAAGACCCTACGGACGGTGTGGTGGAGATTGATGGCGTGACCGTGACCGCCGATCCATTCCATAAAGAGGGTGGCGAGCGTCAGAGTCGCATTCGCGACCTTCGACTTCGCGCGGGAATGGTCTTCCAAGAGTTCAACCTCTTCCCGCACCTGAGCGTCATCGAGAACTGCGTGGAGGCGCCGGTCCACGTGAAGGGGATGAAGCGCAAGGAGGCTGAAGAGATTGCCGAGAAGTATCTGGCGAAGGTGGGACTGAGCGAGAAGCGCGACGAATACCCTTCGCGACTCTCCGGCGGACAGCGACAACGCGTCGCCATTGCACGTGCGCTTACGATGCAGCCGAAAGTGCTGCTCTTTGATGAGCCAACAAGCGCGCTCGATCCGACGCTCGTTGGCGAAGTCTTGAAGGTGATGGCTGATCTTGCACATGAGGGGCGCACCATGATCGTCGTGACACATGAGATGGACTTTGCGCACGAAGCGGCCGATCGTGTCTACTACATGGACCAGGGTGAGTTCGCCGAGGTTGGGCCACCAGAGCAGGTGATTGATGCGCCGAACGATCCGCGCACCAAGGAGTTCCTCTCGCGCTTCCGCACCCTCGGCGCAAAGAGGTAGCCGTGCTGACGCGCGGCGCGAACGGGGCCGCCCCTGATCTGCTCGTGGTGGGCGGCGGCGTCTGGGGGAGCTGGACGGCGCTCCTTGCGCGGAAGCTTGGAGCCACCGTGACGCTGATGGAGGCGTCGGAGCCAGGACATCGCGACTCAACCTCTGGTGACCACAGTCGCATCTTCCGGCACTCGCACGGCGAAGATGAGTTGTTGCTCGGCTGGGCGCGCAAGTCGCTCGCCGCATGGAAGGCGCTCGGGGCATTGAGTGGCGAAGAGCTCTTTGTGGAGAGCGGCGTTGCCTGGTGCGTCTCCGACCTTGGCCTCTGGGAGGCGGAGTCCGAGAAGCGACTGCGCGCGGCGGGCGTGCCGCACGAGCGAATCAGCGCCGATGAGGCGGCGAAGCGCTGGCCAGCGATGAGCCCCGCCGCACTCGCCTCTGTCCTCTACGAACCCACCGCCGGTTTCTTGCGCGCCGCGAACGGCGTACGTGCCGCCGCACGCGCTTTCACGCAGGCGGGCGGCACGCTCGTGCAGGGACGCGCGTTGCCAGCAAAAGACGGGAGCGCGCTTGACGCAAACGGTGCGCCAATCCCCGCCGGAGCGGTGGTCTGGGCGGCAGGTTCGTCACTCCCTCGCCTCTTCCCGGATCTGGTCGGCGCGGACACGCCTGCAGAGATCACGCCCGTCCGTAGAGATGTTGCGTACTTCAACGCAAAGGGGATGGGTGTAGGTGAGATCCCAACATGGATTGACGCAGGGATCGGAGTCTGGGGTATTCCGAACGAGAGCGGGCACGGCGCAAAGGTCGGCCCTGATTTTGATGCGGGATCGTTCAACCCGGATGCGAAGTGGCCGAGCGAGGCGGCAGAAGAGTCACTGCAGGTTGCCCGTCAACGTGCGGGGATAAGATTTCCAGCACTCCTCGACGCGCCGCTCAACGAGAGTCGCGCCTGTCAACATGAGCGCACGCTGACCTGGCACTACGTCCTCGACCATCACCCCGAGAATTCGCGTGTCTGGATCGCCGGCGGCGGATCGGGTCACGGCTACAAGCAGGCCCCTGCGGTTGGCGAGCTGCTGGCACGTGCGGCGCTCGAACGCGCGCCGCTGGAGATGCCCGACCGGCGCTTCAAGATCATGGGGCGCGAACAGGGCCCAGGGAATCCCGCAGGAGAGCCGAGCGAGGAGATCGCCTAGGGCGACGCGATCTGGGCGCGAAGCGAAGTTAGCGCGATTCGACGGAGGCGTTGAGCTTTGCGGCGATCGCGGCGCGCGCGGCCTGACGATCGCTGAAGTCGATCCCTTCCATGGCGCCAGGGGCAAGTCCCGCCGCCCAACCGCGCGGCGTGCGCTTCCCGTCTGCCGCATAGCGATCGGCAACCATCAGGTCGAACGCCTGGACGCTCGCCTCAAGTTCGCTGTATCGACCGGGCGGAAGCATCGCTGATGCGGTGCCGCGCTGCTGCAGTTCGCAGACGTGCCAGTCCTGTCGATTCGTCATATCCCAGAACCCATGCGCATCAGAGAAGTCGTAGGTTGGGAGCCTCATGGTGTCGGGGTGCACGAACCAGTCGCAGACCACGCGAGATCGACCTGGTCCGAGCGGTTCGATCATGTGCACCATCAGATAGTCGGGGTGCAGCGAGAGCAGCAGGTTTGGCCAGACGGCGAAGTATTGGATGCGCTTTGCATCGGTCTCAGTCATCCCCTTCAACCATGGTCGCTCGTGGGAACCCTTGTCGAGGCCCATGGTGAGCGCTTCACCAACGAGCGGCTGCCAGCCGCCCTTCCAAAGTCCGCGCGCTGGGATGTCTTCACCAAGGTCGTACGGGGTCAGCGCGTTGAGCTGCGGATGCACGCCTGGGCAGTGATAGCACTCGGAGTAGTTCTCTACCAAGATCTTCCAGTTTGCGGCAACGTCATACACCTCGCGCTTGGCGAGTCGCAGCGGTTCAAACTCGAATCGTGCAAAGACCTCAACGAGATCGTCGAGGTAAGTGAGGAGCGGCTCAGCCGCCTTGTCGAGCGTCAGGAAGACGAAGCCCTGCCAGGTCTCACAACGGAGCGGCACAAGGTCGTACTTGCGAGGATCAAATCGCTTCAGATCATCGGTGTGCTTCGCCTTCAGTAGTTTCCCATCCGGGCCGTAGACCCAGGCGTGATACGGGCAGACGATCTTCTTCTTCTCACCGCAATCTGGCTTGCCGTCCTGTGGCCCCTCAATCAGCGTTGCGCCGCGGTGCCGGCACGCATTGATGAAGGCGTGCAGCGTGTTGTCTTCGCCACGCGAGATGATGACCTGTTCGCCCGCGAACTCAAGGAGGCGGTAGGAGCCAACGTTCGGCGTGTCCTCATCGCGGCCGACGCAGCGCCACTCGTGGCGGAAGATCTCCTGCGACTCCCAGTCGAAGATCTCCTGATCGTGAAACACCCGCGGCGGGAACATGTCCGCCTCGTCAAAGGGGCGGCGTACGGCGGCGATCGCCGCAGGGTCGAGTGGTGCCGGTCGCGATGCCTTCAACATATCGCTGATTCTCGCATGCCCGACGGCTATTTGAGCGGAGCGTTGAGGCGGAGTACGCCACCTCGCGGGTCGCTGATCTGGATTCGCACGAGGCCCTCGCGAGTGATCTCTGCGCGGCCGCGACTCCCATCGCTCCCGTGGAGGTCAAGGGCGCCGTACGCGCGAATTCGACTTCCACGCAGCGACGGGGCGAGTTCGGTGGTGATGGTGCCGCGAGCGGTGCCGCGCCATGCGGCGAGGCCGGCACGACGTCCAGTTGCGTCCACCTCGAACGCGAAGGTTGATGGGGCCGGCATGCCAAGCCCGCGGATCCCCACGGTGGTGCCTAAGATGTGTTCGCTCGCATCGTAGATACCGATCTTCGGCACGGTGGCGCGAATCTTCGCCGCGATCTCGCGGCTCCCACCGGAGTTGATGGCGCTGATGAGCGCGCCGGTTTCCGGGTCGCGTTCCTCGACGATCTGCTCGTTGGTGAAATCTGGTTGACGGTATCCGCTCCCGTATGTTGTGGACGCGGCGACCGCGTAGTATGCGAAGCAGGCGAGTGCGCCAGAAAACTCTGCGCCACCTGGCCGCTCTTCCTTGAGCAGCGTGCCGAGTGGGGAGAGGATGCGGCACTTTGCGGCACGTCGCGCAAGATACTGGAGGAAGGTTGTGCCGTGTGTCTCATATGGCGCGCGCGCGTCGCCCGATGGTGAGAAATAGGGTGAGCCGAGCTGTTCGTCTAATCGCGTGTTCATCGCTCTATGGTACCGCTCCGACTGGTGCCGCTCGGCTAAACTGGCGCGGATGAGTGACGGGAGCGCAGCGCACGCCAGAGGCAGTCGTGCGCCCGCCGCCTCACTCGCAGCCGCCGCAGCACTGTGGGGTGGACTCTACGTCATCTCCGCGGCAACCTTTGAGGCGATCCCGCCCGCGACACTCACACTGGTTCGACTCGCACTCGGCGTTGCGGCGCTGCTCCTTGGTGGCGTTGGACTGATCTCGCGCGGCGAGGTGACGCGCTGATGGACGATCTACGCCGGTACCTCACTGCACCCCCACCAGTTACTGGACGGCGTGCGATCACGACGAGTGATGCTGGGGAGGTGCGCAACCCCGAATCGACGGATCGCACCGCCTGGCGCGAGTGGGTCTCTGCATCCAAGACCCGAAACTGGCTGCGTCGAGATCCACTGCTTGACTGGCTGGAAGAGCACGGCACCACCAAGGGGTTTGCGCGTGATGCAGGAGCCGACGCGAAGCCGCCGAGCCCATACGACCTGCGCGAACTTCTGTTTGCGCAAGGGAACAGATTTGAAGAGCGCATCTTTGAGATCCTTGAGCCGAAGGTCAACTCACACCGGCTGGTTTCGGATGGGTGGCAGGCGACTCGGACCCTCGCCGCCGCTGAAGCCACGTTCACGGCGATGTGCGAAGGGGTCGAGCTGATTGAACAGGCGGTCGTCCGCAATCCAGAAGACCTGACCTATGGCGCGATCGATCTGCTCATCCGTAGCGATGTGCTCGAGCGAATCTTCCCAGGGACGCTCAGCGTGGCGGAGGCGTCGCAACCTGCCCCAGGACTCGCACCCGAAGGTGGCGAGGCGCCGCCCTGGCATTACGTGGTGGTGGACGTGAAGTTCTCCACGCTCGATCTTTCCGTGAGCGGGTACGCGGGGAGTTCGCACCGTCATTACGCGGGCCAAGTGTTGGTCTACACGGCTGCGGTAGCGCGCGTGCAAGGCTACTGTCCGCCCGATGCGTTCCTGCTCGGTCGCACCTGGGTGAGTAGCAAGGGTCGCGGCAGTGGTGCACTCGACCGACTTGCCCGCGTTCCCGTTGATCGTGAGAGCACGCGCGACGATGAGACGCCACTCGCGATCGAGGTTGGCCGCGCGCTGGAGTGGATCCGCGCCGTTCGACGTGATGGCGCTTCATGGGAGGCACTGCCGCGGCCTACGCGACCAGAGCTCTATCCAAACATGAACGCCGACCAGGACCAGCCGTGGAGCGAGGCGAAGCAGATGATTGCCCGTCAGATCGGTGAGCTGACGTACCTGCCAGGGGTTGGCCCGGATCTCCGCGATGCGGCTGTGGCTTCCGGAGTCCTGCGACGCGACGAGCCTGGGCTCACCCCGGAGCGTCTCGGCGTGACCGGTGATGCGCGTCCGCGCCGATTGGCGGCGGTGCTTGCCGCAAACGCCGTACCCGCATCCGCTCCCGCGGCGGAGAAGGTTCTCCCCGCGAAGATTCAACTGCGCGATGATGAACACTGGCGGAGACCAGCGCGCATCGAGTTCTACGTGGACTTTGAAAACTCGGGGAATCTGAACGACGACTTCACAGCACTCCCTCTTGTCGGCGGCGCGACCTGCATTTTTCAGATCGGCTGCCACATCGCGATTGACGGACGAGAGCCAACGGCGAGTGAGATCGCCGCTGCCGCAGCTGCCGGTGCTGTCGCGGGTGAGCGACTCTTCACCCCGCGCAGTGAGGATCAGGCATGGTTTTCTTCATTCGGTCAGTGGAGCGGCGATCGACTGAACGCCGCCTCTGAACGCGCCGTGCTAGAGGCGTGGCTCGCATACATGAATGCATGGCGCGAATCGCTCAACGCTACGTGGGGCGAGACGCGCATCGTCCACTGGTCGCCAGCCGAGCGAAACCTCCTCTACACCGCCGCAGATTCTGCGGTGAGTCGACACCCAACATGGTCGCTTCCAGAGGAGCTCGGTTGGTTCGATGCCTTTCATGAGCTTGTGTATCGCGTACCGGTAAGCGTGCGTGGTGCGTACGGATATGGTCTAAAGGAGATCGCAAAATCGATGCGCGCAGCGGGGCTGATCGATGTCTCATGGGGTGACGGCCCTGCGGACGGGATGGGAGCGATGGCCGCAGCGTATACGGCGGACGCGCGCGCCGCAGCCGAAGGTAAGCGACTTGCCGACTACGACTACTTCCGTGCAGGTGCTGAGTACAACGCTGCCGACTGCCGCTCGATGTTCCTGCTGCTCGCCTGGTTGCGCGCCAACCGCTAGCGGCGCGCGGGCCCTTCGCGACGGCGGTAGCGCCGCGCGATCACGCTATAGAGCGGGAGCTTCGTCAAGAGTTCTGAGATCGGGCGCGCCTCTCGTCCTTCGCGCCCCTCTACGGCGAGGAGGCGGTCTGCGGCGTCACCCTCCACGTGGCGTGGATCGCAGGTGGCAAGGTCAATCGCCACCGCACCCGGGATCGGCGTGCCGAGCTTCTCCAGGAGGTTGGCGGGGATCCCTTCGTCTCCGAACTCGGCGCGTAGCTCTTCTTCCAACTGCCAGCGCGGGTTGCGGAAGAGGATGGCGCGCCACGCCTCGGCCACCGCCTGCGTGACCGTGCCGTCACCTGGTTTCGGTGACGGAGAGAGATCCTTGCCGCGCGCCCATCGCGCCGCCTGGTGGAGGAGCGTGTACTCGTCAAGCTCGAGATACGCGGCGAGATCTTCTGCAGGTGACGTGTTGCCGAAGATGGCGCGGATCCCGGGGGCGAATGCCTCTTTCATATCAAGGTCAATGCCGCGCACGGTGCGATGCAGATAGACGTGTTGGTACATGAAGTGACGCGCGTTCAAGAAGCTTTCAAGCGCTCCGACCGCTGGTTCATAAAGCGTGAGGCCGCGCGGTCCGATGAAGCTGTAGCGGCGCAGGCGCTCCACATCCACAGCGCCAATCTGCACGCCGGTCATGTACGAATCGCGACGAACGTAGTCGAGGTTGTCAACGGTGAAGACACCAGAGAGGAGCGGCTGCAAGATGGGCAGCCATCGCGGCACCGTGTTGTCTTTAAGTGGCGGCTTGGAGATGAGGAAGCTCACCCAGGTTGGGTCAATCGACTCGCCGTCGCTGAAGCGATCACGCTCGGCGTGTTCGCCGGGCGCGCGACGGAGCCTGCCGATGATCGCACCAACCTCGTGCTCGATGATGAGCGCGGAGAGATCTTCATGTGCAAGTCGCTTCCCTGGCGCACGCCTCGCGTCATCTGGGGCGGGGAATTCCTCCAGCACTTCGTGATCAAAGAAGTGGGCAAAGGGGCCGTGACCGACGTCGTGCAGGAGCCCCGCCACGCGCATCGTCTCCACCACGAGGCCCTCGCTTGGGACGTCATCCCCGCTCGCGCGCACCTGCTCGGCGAGCGAGCTGTAGAGCTGGCGCGCCCAGAGTCCCGCCTCATGCATCACGCCGAGCCCGTGGGAGAAGCGGCTGTGCTCCGCAGTGGGGAAGACCCAGCGTGCACTCTGCAACTGGCTGATGCGGCGCAGTCGCTGTAGCCACGGCGTGTCAAGCAGATCCTCCTCGGCGGCATCTTCCGCGAGGTAGCCGAGCGCCGCCGCCCCATCTGGGGTGAGGCGCTTGGTCAGCTCGATGTAGCCGTGAATTGGGTCACTGATGAGGTTGACCGCCTTGAAGCGTGCCGCCTCGCTTCTGGCGCCGTTCACTCCGTTGCTGGTGACGCTCATGCGTTGCGGTATCGCGCGGCTGCGGTGGCGAGGATACGCGCAACTTCATCGCGGAGTGCTGGCGGCTTGAGCACCTCCACCCCATCGCCCCAACCGAGGATCCAGGCGCGAATCTCAAGCAAGCCCGAGACGCGTGCGCGCCAGAGGAGGGAGCCATCCGCCTCACGTTCGCTGATCTGTGACGGATGCCAGCGAGCTTCGGAGGCGCGCGCGGCCGCCTCTGGCGTGAAGCGCACGACGATCTCTTCAAGTGGTTGATCCGCGACGATGTCCCACGCGGCGGCGAGTGTGCGCTCGAGCTCAACCTCTTGGGGCCGAGTGAACGTTGCGATCGTCATGCGGGGATTGTTGATGCGATCCACGCGGAAGGTGCGCATCGCGTTGCGCGTCTCGTCAAATCCGATCAGATACGTCGCAAGCGTTGCGGCGGACGGTTCGATCAGGTACGGATGCACGCGCGCGGTTCGCGTCGTGCCTGGGCCGCTCCATGCCGCGGCGTATTCAAACTCCACGACGCGGCCGTTCACCCAGGCATTGGAGAGGACGCGCAGCCTGGTCTGCGCCTCGGGCTGATCGCGTAGCTGGCTGATCTGCGACACCGTGCGCTCAACGGCGGAGCGGAGCGGTTCTTCCAGCATGCCACCGAGCTTCATCAGGGCGGCACCCAACTCAGGGTCGTAGCCAGTTGCAAACTTCGCGAGGAGGCGGGCCGCAAGAACGATTGCGATCGCTTCGTCGCGACTGAATCGCAGAGCGGGGAGGAGTCCGCTCTCCAATACGCCCCATCGTCCGTGTTCATTCCAGATCGGGACATCGACCTCGCGTTCAAGCGCCTTCAGGTCGCGGTAGGCGGTGCGGCGGCTGACGCCGAGCTTCTTCGCGAGGTCATTCGGCCGGATTCCCGCCTCACCAACCGCCTCCACGAATTTCAGCGTGCGCAGGAGTCGTGCGGTGCGGTCGCTCTTCGTGAAGCCCTCGCGATCGGGCTGGGCCTGAATCTGGGTCATGTCCCAGACTGTGCCACAGCACCCCCTGTCGCACCAGGCGTGTGGGCGGCCGCCCCAACGAAGGCGGCCCAGACGCGCTCAAGATCAGCGGGTGAGCTCTCCGTCCGCTCAGGGTGACACTGCACGCCGAGGACAAATCGTTCGCCAGGCGCCTCCAACCCTTCCACCAAAATCCCGCGTGGCGAATCAGCGAATGCGGAGGCATGGAGTCCAGGAGCAAGCCGCTCCGGCGTCACCGCCTGGTGGTGATAGCTGTTGACGGCGAGTGGCGCGCGCACATCATCAAGGATCTGCGCGAGACGCGTTCCGTCTTGCACGTTGAGCGGGTGTGTCAGTGCTGGCGTTGCGGGATACGGTGCGCCGACCTGCCCTTCAACATGTTGCAGCAGGCTCCCGCCACGATGCACGTTCAGCAGTTGCATCCCGCGACAGATGCCGAAGATCGGAAGTGCGCGCGCATCAGCAGCGGCGATCGCCTCCCACTCCAGCGCATCGCGCGCCTCATCCATCTCGACGGCGCCATTGATCGCCTCGTTGTAGCGACTTGGGTGAACGTCCGCACCACCAGAGAGGAGGAGCCCCTGCATGTTGGCGAAGGCGGTCGCACGCTGTGTTGCAGTTGCGTTCGCGGAGATCAGGATCGGCAACCCTCCGGCGCGGCGAATTCCATCGGCGTATCGCGCGTTCACCAGTGCGACGCGTGCAGGATCAAGGTCGGCATCGTGATCGGCGACGGTGATCACGATGAGCGGCGCGCGCACGGTGATTACGCGCGTGCGGCGGCTGGCTTTGTGGCAGCGAGCTGCGCGAGCGAGGCGAGGAGTCGCCTCACCTCATCGGCCGTGTTGTAGGACATCAGGCCAGTGCGGAGCACGCCACCATGCTCGGTTAGCCCGAGAGCGTCGATGGCATTCGGCGCGTAGAAGTCGCCGCTCCATACCTGAATCCCATCGCCCGCTAGGTGTTCCGCCGCTTCGTCTGGTGAGGCGAAGTCCATCGTGAACGAGACGATCGAGGTGCGCTCGTGTAGTCGGGCGCGGTCTGTGATGCCACGCACCTTCACGCCACCAATATGATCCAATCCGTCGAGGAGTTGTCGTACCAAGCCCGTCTCGTAGCGTGTGATCGCCTTCAGGCCCGCACGAATCTCCCCGCGACGTTCGCTCAGCGGCGCCTGGTCGGCTGGGTCGCCGAACTCTCTCCCGATCCAGGCGAGGTGATTGATCGCCGCCGTCACACCCGCCATCGCCTCAAAGGCGGGCGTTCCCGTCTCCCAGAGATCGTGCGCGGGACGCACCTTGTATCGGCCGAAGCGCTCAAGGAGCGGCAGCTTCCCGTAGAGGAGTCCGGCGTGCGGCCCGTAGAACTTGTACGGCGAGCAGAGGAGGAAGTCGGTATCAAGCGCCTGCACGTCAATGGCGTAGTGCGGCGCAGCGCACACCGCATCAAGCACCGTGATCGCGCCAACGGCATGTGCCGCATCCACCATCTTCTTCGAGGGATTGATCGTGCCGAGCGCATTGGAGGACATGCCAACCGCAACGATCTGCGTGCGCGGACCGAGGAGTGAGGCGTAGTGCTCCATGTCAAGGGTGCCGTCAGCAGGGTTTAGGCGGATCACCTTCAAGACGAGCCCGTGATCTTCGGCAAGAAGGCGCCACGGACTGTAGTTGGCATCGTGATCGAGCTGCGTCACCACGATTTCATCGCCCGCACGAAGTTTGCGCGCGAGCGAGCGTGAGAGCTGGAAGTTGAGCGTGGACATGTTTGCGCCGAACTTCACGGTCTCTCGCGGTGCATTGAGAAGATCTTCCGCGGCGCGATGCGCCTCCTGGTCCACTTCGCTCTGAGCGCGTGAGGTGCTGAAGTAGCCGCCGCTGTTGGCATTTGCGCGAAGGAAGAAGTCGGCATACGCATCAATCACCGCGTGCGGGACCTGTGTGCCTGCGGGCCCATCGAAGAACGCGATCGGCCGGCCGTCTGGGAGCGTGTTGGCGAGTGAGGGGAATCGTGCGCGGATCGCGGCAACGTCGTATGGCTTCACGGGCCCTCCTACTCGCTGATCCTAGTGCGCGCACTTCGCCAGCGCGCTCCCGCACGCGCAACGAGTGCGATCCCTGCGCCGATCAGGAGCGGGAGGAGGAGGGCGCCCACGAGTCCGAGAAGTCCGCCTGGCCCGGTCGCAACTCCACCGTTTCGCGCATCGGCGCCCGCAGGGCTCACCGTCTGGCTCGGGGAGGGTGAGGTGGTGTTCACGCTCGCGGAGATCTCGCCGAGAAGTCCCACGATTGCGATGCCGACGGTGAGCACGCCAGCGAGCAGCGCGGCAAGGGTGAGGAGGCTGATCGCAAGGCTGCCGCGCGCTTCGCTCCCAAGGATTCGAAGCGCATCACGACGATCGAGGGTCGTGAGGACGAGCGGTTGCCCCGCGCCCGCTGCGGTCAGCCTCCCGTTGTGGAGAAGTCCCACCACAGTCCCGCGATCCAGCGTGCTGATCTGCTCTAGGACGACGCGCGCGGTGAGTGTCGGCGCGCTCGTCGCAAGCGCTGTGACGAGTGCGGACGTCGCATCATCGCTGAAGGTTCGGCCTAATGTGACAAGCTCGACAACGCTCCCCTCCCACTGGCGTTCGATGACGACAAGGCCGTCGCCGAGCGAGTCGGCATCAATCTCAATAGACGCGCTAGGGCTTGTGATGTAGAACTGCACGCTGCGCACCGCGCGCTCCAGCTCACGCCAGGTGTCGTCCTCGCGCACGAGGACGCGCTCGCGACGATAGACCAGAGGACGATGATTCTCATCGTCAAACGCTTCAGCCGCATCAATGCTCCCTTGCACGGCGAGGTAGCGGCCCTCGCCGACGAGCAGCGCCTCTTCTGGCGAGACTGGGGCAAGGCCAGCCATCAGTCGCGCGGAGCGAGCGCGCGTGCCACCGCGACGACTCGCCCACACCGAGAGTGTGATCAGTCCAGCGCCGAGTGCGAGCAGCAGCGCGCTCATTTGAGCGCCCGTCCCGAGGCGGGATCAATGGACTGCGTTGCACCTGCAATGCTGGTGAGGATCAACTGTCCGCCGAGTAGTTCGGCGGCGCCGACCACGTCCGTGTGAGCGAGGCGCCACTTCACTTCGCCGTCGCCGCGGATTGCCCACGTCTCCACTTCACTCTGAACAATGACGTGATCGAAGCGAGGCGACGCTGCGAGTGCAACCACTGGAGTGCCAGTTTGATGGAACCAGGCTAGTTCTCCCGTGCGCGATCCAAACGCATAGACGGTGAAGCCATAGCCCACCACAAAGAGTTCGCCTTCGTCCCAGTGCAGGGCGCGCGGCCCGTCGTAGATGGCTGATGCGAGTCGCACCGCCCACGCGCCACCAGGATGCTCCACGCGCATCTCCATGCGGCAGAGTCGATCAGGATCTGACTCCGCGCCTGCGCCGAGCGTTCCGTGATCGACGAGCGTCGCACCCGCTTCGGAGAGGGCGAAGACGGCGGCCGCTTGCCCGCTGCTCCCCCAGGTGGCGCGAACACGCAGGCCTCCAGGAAAACTCGTTATCAGGCTGCGCGGCTCTCCAGCGCTGGCGGGGATTGGGGCGGTGTTGCGGTCACTCATTCCACGATTCTACGCGCGTCGTACGATGAGCCAATGAAGGCGATCCTCTTCGATTGGGACGGGACGCTGATTGACACGGCCGAACACGTGTATGAGGCGAACGTGGAGGTGATCAAGTCGATCGGCCTCCCTCCATTGAGCCGCGAGCTCTACGGCATTCACTACTCACCGAACTGGCGTCGCATGTACGCGGCGCTGGGCGTCCCTGAGCCGTTAGTCGAAGGGGCGGCGGTGATTTGGCACGGCGCGTATCGCGGTCACGAGGCGGATCTCCTCCCCGGCGCGCGCGCCGCGCTGGAGCGACTCGTTGCGGCGGGGATTCCGATCGGCGTGGTCACGTCCGGAGACCGAAAGGTGGTCTCCGGGCAGCTGAAGCGAACAGGTGTCGCCGATCTACTCGGTTCCGTGGTCTACGGCGATGACATCACGCAGCAGAAGCCGCACCCGGAGCCGCTGCGACGTGGACTCGCCGCACTCGGCCACGGTTCGAATCCAGAGCAGGCCGCGTACCTCGGCGACACACTGGATGACGTTCGCATGGCACGCGCGGCGGGCCTCCGGGCGATCGGGGTGCAGTCACCATTCTTTGATCCAGAGCGATTCCTTGACGAGGCAGACGCCCACGAACACGCTGAATCCGTTGCGGCGTGGGTTGACGCGTATCTCGCGGCGCGAACGCGGTAGAATCATCGCATCGCGACAGGGGAGTGCCCAAGGGCGCTGAGAAACGGGAGAACCCGTGACCCTACGAACCTGATCCGGGTCATGCCGGCGAAGGGAGACGCAGGAGCCCTGTGCGATAGAGAGTGAGGGCATCTGCGCGCACTGATCCTTGCCGGAGGCGACCACCCGACTCGCGCCGCACTTGACGCCGCGTGGCCGGGCTGGTCTGACGCCGATCTCGTGATAGGCGTCGATGGCGGCGCGCGCGCCGCAGCGCCTCTCGGTCTCACCCTCCATCTGATCATTGGCGACTTCGACACGCTCCGTGCTGACGAGGTGGACGCGTTCACCGCGCAGGGAGTCCGCGTTGCTCGTTCACCACACGAAAAGGATGCAACGGATACGGAGCTCGCCCTGCTCGCCGCTTGTGATGAGGGGGCATCGCGCGTAGAGATCCTTGGCGCGCTCGGCGCGAGCGGCGGTCGCAGCGACCACTCGCTCGGCACCATCGCGCTCCTTGCACATCCGCGTGCCCGCGCCGTTGACTGCTCGCTGCTTGACGCGACGAGTCGCATCCGCCTGTTGACCGCACCCGTGCGTTTCGCATCAGATGCCGCTGCTGGGGCCGTGATCTCACTGATCCCATGGGGTGGCGGCGCGACGGTCAGCACCGAGCGCCTGCGCTGGCCGTTGCAGCGCGAACAGCTTCACGAAGGGAGCACGCGAGGACTCTCCAACGTGAGTCTCGGCTCGCCGTTTGTTGAGGTGCATGACGGTCCACTGCTTCTAAGCGAAGGACCAGATCCAGTTGATCAGATGAATGAGAAATAGGGAGGTAACGATGAGCACACGGTGGAGCCTGTTGGATTTGGTCGCGCTTTCGGTAATCGGAATCAGCTGCGGCGCACTCTTCGCTGGGTGGAATCTTCTCTGGGGTACCCTCACACCACTCTTTGCGCTGCTGCTTCCGCTGCAGTATCTGCTGCTCGCGGGGACCTGGGTGATCGCCGGTCCACTCGCGGGTCTGATCATCAAGCGACGCTGCGCCGCACTCTTCGGTGAGCTGATCGCCGCTTCGGTCTCGTTTCTGCTCGCGAGCCAGTGGTCCATTGATGCGCTCTTCTCCGGAGCGGCACAAGGGCTCGGCGCAGAAGTCGTCTTCCTCCTCTTCGGGTATCGCGTCTGGGGCTGGCCCGTGGTCGTCGCCGCTGGTGCGGCCTCTGGTGTTGGCATGGCGTTGCATGACCTTCCGCTCTACTTCGCAGGGGTCGACACAAGTTACGCCGCGCTGTTGGCGGCGGCGATGATCGTGAGCAGCGCGCTCCTCGGTGGCGGCGGAGCGCTGCTGCTGCATCGCGCTTTGCGACGCAGCGGCGCACTTGACGCGATTGGTGCCTGAGTCGCGGACGGCACCTGCGGCGGTGTCGTCCACGGCGAGGTCGCTGCCTGAGATTGAGATCGCCGATCTAGTCTGGCGACCGGCGGGTGCTGTCGCGCCGACGCTTGATCTACGTGGATACTCGCTGCACGTCCGCGGCGGCGAAACGCTGCTGATCAGCGGAGCATCTGGTGCCGGAAAGAGCACGCTCGCCGCCGCATGTGCCGGACTCCTCGGCACGCTCGTACCTGGTGAGCTGCAGGGGACGCTTCGCGTGGGCGGGGTTGACCTAGTTGCAGCGGCTGGCGCGCGTGAACTGGGTCCGCCCGCACCGCTACTTGAGCAGATGGGCGTGATCCTTGCGGGTCCAGCGCCGCGCCATGCGCTCCCTCGACTGGTCGATGACGTGGCGCTCGCGCTGGAGAGTCGCGGAGTTCCCGCCGCGTTGATTCATGCGAAGGTGCGTGACGCAATCATCTCTGTTGGACTACAGGAGCGCGCGGGCGAGCGTGATGTGGACCGCTTGAGTGGAGGAGAGCGCGCGCTCGCTGCCGCGACGACCGCGCTGGTGACTGAACCCACGCTCCTGATTGCCGACGAACCACTCGCAGGTCTTGACGAGACGCGCGCCGCCGCGCTCGCAACGCAGATCAACACATCCCAGGCGACCCGCGTGCTCGTCTCCCACGAGCATGAGCCATTCTGGCGTGCCGCGCATTTCATTCACCTTCGGGATGGGCGAGTGGTTCCGCGCCCCAACCCGCATCGCGCCGAAGCACCCAGCGAGCCGTCTGCACCGGTTGGGTCAGGCTCGGCAAGCAATGACGTGGTCCTGCAACTCTTCGCTGCAGCGAGTGCAGATCGTCCGAACGTGCCTCCTGTGAGCATCACAATGCGCGCGGGGGAGTTGACACTGCTGCACGGCGAAACTGGGAGCGGCAAGTCTACACTCCTCGCGCTCGCTGCAGGAGTTCTCCCGCTTGATGGCGGTGAACGACACGTTCTCCACCGCATGATTCGCTACGTCCCACAGGACCCAGGTCTGCTTCTCGGCGCGCGATCGCTCACGCAGATGCTGATACCTCGGGATGTGGCGCGGGCCGAAGCGATCGCCAGAGAAATTGGCGTCGCGGATCTGATGAGCCGTCCTGCGTCTCGCTGCTCCGATGGTGAGCGTCGCCGACTCGCGCTCGCCCTCGCTGCGTCGCAGAATCCAACCATCTTGCTCGTCGATGAGCCGACGCTCGGCTTGGACGATGCGTCGGCCGCGCGCGTGATGACTCTGTTGGTTGGTCAGTCGCGCGCCGGTTGCTCACTCCTTGTTGCAACGCATGACGAGCGAGCTGCACGTGCGGTGCCGCCGGATCTCACCCGCATCGTCCACCACCCGACGAGTACGAGCGGCGAAGCGAACGGTGGCGAGGCATCGGTGATTGGACGAGGTGTGCAACTCGCGAGCGAGCTGCTCAGCCCGACACCAGTGAAGCGCATGATCGGTGTCTCAAATCCGTTGACGCGCTTCGGCCTTGCGCTCTTCTGGTTTGCCCTCTCCGTGATCAGTCCAGCCACCGCGGTTGCGCAAGGAGCGATCGCACTCTCCGCGCTGATCGTGGTCTGGAGCTCGGGGGTGCAGTTTCTTGCGACGCTGAGACTTGCGCTTGCGCTCGCGCCCGCGATCGCTGGGGTGGTGATCGCAAACATTATCGGTGGCGCAAGCCCGGAGGAGGCCTCCGGCGCGGGGTTGCGACTTGTGGCGTTTGCGGCGGGAAGCCTCCCACTCCTCCGCCCCTTTGAACCGCTGCGAATCGCCGATGGCGCACTCCAACACCTGCGCGCGCCGTTTGCCCCCACGCTCACCCTTCTCGCAAGTGCGGCCACACTACCGACGCTGATGCGCGAGGCGAGGGAGCGGCGGGCGATTCGGCGCCTCTCACAGCGTCGCAGTGACCCACTCTTGCTCGCCGATCTCTTTGATGCAGCGATTCGCGCAGTCCCTCGGCTGGCGATCGCACTTGAGGTGCGCGGTGTCCGCCTCCCGTCGCAAGCCCACCCTGCGAGCGCATCAAGACCCTCAACCTTTGGTCGTGCGGATCTGCTGATCATCTTGTTGAGCGCGGGGGGTCTACTCGTAAGCGTTGCGCGCGCGCTGATTGAACGCCTTACACTCGTCGTATGAGTCCACTCGATACGCGGCCAGTTGTGGGTGACGGAGCACCGCCCTTTCAACTGCGCGATGCCGATGGCGTTGAGCGCTCACTGAGCGCCGCTGCTGGCAGTTGGCTCGCCCTCTACTTCTATCCGAAAGACGACACTCCTGGATGCACGATTGAAGCCTGTGAGTTTCGCGACGCGGAGCGTGCGCTGCGGGAGGCCGGTGCGATCGTCTGGGGAGTGAGCCCGGATGATGAGGCGAGCAAGGCCACCTTCCGCGACAAGTTCCAACTCAACTTTCCCATCCTCGCCGACGTTGGCCATCACGTGGCCGAGGCATACGGGGTTTGGGGGGAGCGCACGGTGGGGGATCGCACCTTTACGGGGACGCATCGCGTCACCTTCCTGATCAACCCGCGAGGGCGGATCGCACGGGTCTGGGGGAGCGTCACCCCAACCGGTCACGCGGCGGAAGTGCTTGCGGAGATCGAGGCGCAACGAGGCTGATCCGTGCTCATGGGCCAAAAGCGTCCACGAGGAGCCCCTGCTAACATTTGAGGAGAAAAACGTGGTCCCACCAACGGCAAGAAAGGTTGCTCGTGACCCTCGAGACGCAGGACTTTCTGGTTCAACCAGTCGATGCCTCCTGGCTTCAATGCAATATTGAGTGCCAAGAGGCATGCCCCGTTGGCACCAATTGCCGCGGCTACCTGAATCTCGCCGCCGAGGGGAAATTCGAAGAGGGATACCTCCTCAGCCGCGAGCCGAATCCGATCGCCGCGATGTGCTCCTACGTCTGCTCCGCCCCCTGCGAGCGCGCCTGCCGCCGAGGCGACATCGATCGCCCGCTCGCCATCCGCGCCATGAAGCGATTCCTCGTGGAGTGGCACGCCGCTTCGGGGATCCCCGATGTTGCGCCGCAGATCACGCCCCGCGCCGAGCGCGTGGCAGTGATCGGTGCCGGACCTGCCGGCCTCTCTGTGGCGCGCGAACTTGCTGTCAAGGGCTACCAAGTCACCGTCTATGACAGCCTGCCGTACGGCGGCGGCACGATGCTCATCGGCGTGCCCGCGTTCCGTCTGCCACGCGAAGCGATTGAGACCGACGTCCGCCTTATTGAGAAGCTCGGCGTGACGTTTGTCTACAACACGCAGATCGGACGCGACATCACCTTTGAGCAGCTGCAGAAGGACTTCAACGCGATCGCCATCTGCGCGGGGGCCATGGATCCGGTCGCCCTCGACATCCCGGGGAGTGATCTTGAGGGTCTCGTCTACGGCGTTGACTTCATGAAGAGCGCGAACCTCGGTGAGCCGCTCAGCGTCGGCCGCGACGTAGTGGTCATCGGTGGTGGGTATACCGCCATGGACTGCGCGCGCACCTCACTCCGTCACGGCGCAGAGCACGTCACCATCGCCTACCGCCGCACACGCTCGGAGCTTGTGGTTGACGAAGAGGAGCTTGGCGAAACGGAACGTGAAGGCGTGGACATGGCCTTCCTCGTCTCACCGCTGGAGCTGATTGGCGAGAACGGCAAGATCACCGGCGTGCGCATGATCAAGAATCGACTCGGTGAACCAGACGCATCGGGTCGTCGGAGCCCCATCCCAATCGAGGGTTCCGAGTACATCGTGAAGGCGGACACCGTCATTCCCGCCGTCTCGCAGGCCGCAGATCTCACCTTCCTCCCTGTGCAGAGCAGTTTCCAGGTCGCGCGTGGTCGCGTGAAGGTGGACCCCGCGACCTATGCCACCAACATCCGTGGCGTTTGGGCGTGTGGAGACTTTGTCACGGGTCCCGCAACCATGATTGAGGCGGCGGGTCACGCAAAGAAGTGCGCCTATGCAATTGATCGATACTTAGCAGGCGCATCAGAGGTGATGGTCGATGCCAACGTGCGCATCACAAGTTCTTGGCGCCATGACATGCCAGAGTTCTACGATCGAATCCCGCGCCAACACATCCCCGTGCTGCCGCTCGCCGAGCGACTCCCCTCCACGAACGCCCCCGTGAACTTCACCACGCAGGTCGAGCTCGGTTACGGCGCGCAGCAGGCGATCGCCGAGAGCACGCGCTGCCTCATGTGCAACTACAACATCTGGTTCGACCCAATGCGCTGCGTTCTTTGCGGCGCATGTGCCGATGTCTGCCCCGAAGGGGTGATCCACATGGTGGACATCAATCAGTTGAAGTCCGAAGGGGCCCTCCCCGAACTCTCAGAGGCATACGGCTGGGAGAACGGCGGGGCGATGATCCTTGACGAGGAGCGCTGCATTCGTTGCGCCCTCTGCGTCAAGCGCTGTCCGTTCGACGCCATCACGATGGAGAAGTTCGAACTACAGGAGATCAGCTCGGATGGACGCCTCTATAAGGAGTCCTACCGAGATGGTCAGCTTGCCGGCGTGGCCGGCGCAGGAGGGGCGGCACAGTGAGCCTACTCGCGAAGGTCGATCAGGTGGTACGCCGATCCTCCGCGTGGCGCTCCATCTTCCGAAACTCCTACCCGAACGACGAGCGCAGCCGTGCCTACGCCGTCATGAACAATGTCTTCCTCCATCTTCACCCGGTGCGCGTGCGTCAACACGCGGTGAAGTTCGCCTACACCTTCTGCCTCGGTGGCCTCAGCTTTTTCCTCTTCCTCGTGCTCACTGTGACCGGCGTCTATCTCATGTTCTTTTACGCGCCGTCGGCCACACAAGCCTATTCAGACATCTTGAAGATCCAGACGCTGGTGCCGTTCGGACAGATCACGCGTAACATCCATCGCTGGGGTGCGCACCTGATGGTCTTCTTCGTATTCCTCCACATGATGCGCGTCTTCTATCACGGCGCGTACAAGCCTCCGCGCGAGTTCAACTGGGTCGTCGGCGTGGTGCTTCTCTTCTTGACGATGATGCTCAGCTTTACTGGCTACCTCCTGCCGTGGGACCAGATCGCGTATTGGGCAATCACGATCGGTTCCAACATGGCCGGATATGCGCCGCTGCTCAACACGCCATCCAAGCTGCTCCTCCTCGGCGGACTTGAGGTTGGACAGAACACGCTGCTGCGCTTCTACGTGCTGCACGTGATGGTCTTTCCGCTCCTTGCGGCAGTCTTCCTCGCGGTCCACTTCTGGCGTATCCGCAAGGACGGCGGCATCAGCGGGCCACTGTGAGCGGGGGGCGACGATGAGCGACGAGCAGCGCCAAGCCCCAGTCGCGCCGGTCGATCCTTCGCGCCGAACGGAGATTGACAAGCAGCGCGTGCCAATGGCGGCGCGACCATACAGACTCCTTGCGCTGGTGAAGCAGGATGCGGTGGTCCGCGTCCAGAAGGAGCCAGACGACACGGTGATGACGTGGCCACACCTACTCACTATTGAATTCCTTTCCGCCGTAGCAATGAGCATCTTCCTGTTGCTGCTCGGCCTCTTCATCAATGCGCCGCTCGAAGAGCTCGCAAATCCAAATGTCACCCCCGCGGTGGCAAAGGCGCCGTGGTACTTCCTCGGTCTCCAAGAGCTGCTCGCCTACTTTCATCCAACCGTTGCTGGTGCGCTGACTCCAGCCGCAGTTCTCGTCGGCAGCGCGCTTATTCCGTATCTGGATCGACGAAACATCTACAGCACGCGACCATCAGATCGAAAACTTGAAGTTTCCCTCTTCTCAATCCTGTGGGCCCTCGGGTTGGCGGTCACGTTCATCGGCATCTTCTTCCGTGGCCCTGGCTACTCCTTTGTGTTGCCGTGGGTGAACGGATTCTTCTTCAGCCTTTGATGGGAGGCGCGCAGTGAGTCATTACGGCGTCGAACCCGCCGACAAGCCGAAGGCGCTGACCGCGCCGACGATCAAAGCGCTGCGTCACGAAGAGGTGAAGGGGATCTCGCGCCGTCGCCTGCTGCGCACCACGATCGGTGCTGGCTTCGGACTCTGGCTCCTTGAGGTTACGGCGGGAACGCTCTCGTTCCTGTGGCCGAATCTTGAGGGCGGATTCGGCGGGAAGGTTTCCGTCGGGACGTTTGACTCGTTGAAGAATCAAAACGCGGCGCTTCCCTTCAGTGAGGGATATCCGGTGTACGTTCAAGAGGCGCGCGCCTACATCATGCTTGTGGATCCAACGCGACCCGAATTCACGGTCGGCGAAGATCCGACTGGCGACGGCACCGCATTGAACGTTCGCGCCCTGTATCAGCGCTGTCCGCACCTCGGCTGCAAGCCGAACCCCTGCATCAAGACGTACTGGCTTGAGTGCGCATGTCATGGCAGCCGCTTCGATCGGGTCGGCACGAAGGCGGATGGCATCGGTCCTGCGCCACGCGGTATGGATCGCTTCGCGTTGCAGGTGGACGAAGATGGGCTCCTCACGCTCGACACGGGGAAGATCACGCTCGGCACGCCACCAGTTGCACTCGGCCAACCTGGACTTGAGGCTCCACGCGCCGCCACGGGGTGCATTTAAATGATTGATGAGCGGCGCGACCTGCCAACGCCCGTCGAGAAGCTGACGCCGCCAACGCCGCGTCTCTCCAGCCCTGTTCCGATCCGAACTCATGGGCTCACTGCGGAGCGCGTGGCGAAGATCGTGAGCCAGAGCGGCTCGGCGCGTATGACCGCGCTCCTCGGCATTGTCGTGGTCACCCTCTTTGTCCTTGTCTATGCCTTCTATGACCAGGGCCTCCCCGGCGTCGAGGGCTTCTCGCGCATGGAGGCGGCGCGCGAAGAGATCTATCTCGACACGGTGAAGCGCGGCTATAACCTCTACCAAGCAAATTGCGCGCGCTGCCATGGTGAGCAGGGACTGGGTGGCATCGGACCAGTCCTCAACGACCAAGGAAAGCTACTCGCGCATCTCAGCCCCGCCTATCTGCACAACGTGCTGACCGTCGGCGGTCGCTACATCTGCGGCGACGCCAACTCGCTGATGGGCGTATGGGCGGACAGCAACGGCGGACCGCTGAACTACCGCGAGATCGAGGAGCTAATTGCCTGGGTCCGCGCCACCAAGGACGACGTAATCAAGGTCACGGACCCGACGACTGGCGAGCAAATCGAAGTCACTGGCTGGCGCGATGCAGCGTATGAGCCGGCCGCCGATGCAACCCCCGTCCCCGCATGTTGGAAAGACGCATTTGCCGTTTCAGCGTCTCCGTCGCCCTCGGGTGGTGAGCCAATGCCGATGCCAACAGACACCTCGGGTGGTGCGGGTCGCACGAACACAATTGTTGCGGTTGGCGTCAAGTTTGACCTCACGCTGCTCGAGGTCCCGGCAAACAAGACCTCCAAGATCATCTTCGACAACCAGGATGCGGGCATCCCGCACAACGTTGCAATTCACGAAGGAACAGCGAGCGCAGTCGGGAAGGAGCTCTGGCAGGGCGCCATCTTCCCTGGGATCGCCACGCAAACGTACGACGTGCCAGCCTTCGCTGCAGGGAAGTACTCATTCACCTGCACCGTGCACCCGAACATGGTTGGCGATCTGGTGGTGAAGTGAGTAGCCTGCCAGCACCCGTCGGCCCGCGGCAGCTCGCTCCAGCACCCGCGCCGCGCCGTGCGCTCTTCGGAATCTTCGATGCTGCTGGTTGGGGCTGGGCGTCATTCCGCGCCGTCCTCTGGACACTGTTGATCATCGTCATGCTTGGCTACATCCCTGATCGCGCCTATTACATCGTGACGTCGCCAACCATCGATATCGGACTAAACGCCGCCTCGATCGTCAACATTTGCCCCGGCGAGAATAAGGATCTTCCGTGTCCTGCACCGGCAGGCGCCCTCATCCCGTGGGAGAGCGGTGCGCCTGTTGCGCTGCCAGGTGCTGGTGAAGGCGGAAGCCTCCTCCAGGTTGGTTCGCACCTCTATTACGTCGGCGGTCGTGTCAGCGGTGCGCTCGATGAGTACGCCAACACGCCAAGCATTTCAGCAGCAGAGATCGGTCCTGAAGGGCTCTCCAGCTGGGCCGCGGTAGCACCGCTCCCTGCACCGCGTGCGTTGAGTGCGACCGCGTATCTCGCCGGCACCGCCTACGTCATCGGTGGAGCATCTGACACGGAGAGTGCAACCGCCACCGTTTTCACGGGGGCACCGGATCCCGCGACGGGAACAATTGATGCGTGGATGCTCGCCGACGCATACGGGCTCCCTGCGCCACGCAGCGGCGCCTCCGTGATTACGGTGAGCGACGGTTTGATCGTCTTCGGTGGAGCAAATGAATTCAATCAACCAGAGACCACGGTATGGAAGTCGACGCTTCAGTCGAGCGGGAGCCTCGGTCCTTGGGAAGAGATGGCACCGCTCCCCGAGCCGCGTGCAAACGCCGCAGCTGCGCTTGTGGGCGACTCAGTCTGGATCTGGGGCGGGCGTGACGCGAGCGGCTACACCGGCGTCTCACTCCACGGATACATTGCGGTCGAGAAGACGGCTGGCGGCGGCGGGCATGGCGGTGGGACGTCATCAACGGAGCCCGTTGACGAGCAGGGCGAAGCACCGATCGGCAGCATCTACAAGTGGACGGCCACCTCAGGCGACGCGGATCTTCCATTGCCTCGTGAAGGTGCGGCGCTGTGGAGCGAGAACGGCACCCTCTATGTAGCGGGCGGCACACAAGACGGGGCAGTCGTGGGGAGCGTGTACTGGACGGCACCGACGGCTGCCACGGGGATCACCACGTGGAAGAACGTCCCTGAAGTAGATCTTCCTGCAGACCAACTCCGCACCAATGCGAGCGGGGCCGTCGTCGGCACCAGAGCGCTCTTGATCGGCGGAGAGGATGCGAGCGGCACACCCGCAGCAACGTCGGTGAGCGCGCTGACCTCACCGAAGGCCCCAGTCTTCCGCGCCGGCCTCTTCGGCATCACGATTCCAGGGCTCGCCATCCCAGGCGAGATCGGTGAACAGCTCGGCTTCCTCTCATCCGCTGGCGCATGGACACTCAACTTCGTCCTGCTCTGCGCGGTGGCGGTTGCCTATGCACAACGCGAGCGTTTTGGAGCCTGGCTGCGCAAGAGGGTCGTAAAGAAGTAAGATCCTGCGAATGAGGGCTCGTGCAAGACGACTCTTCGGGCTCAACGCGTTCGTCGCGTGGCTCGGTTATGGCATTGCACAAGTCGCCAACATCTTTGAGCTGGTGCCGCGCACCGAGGCCTATGACCCGAGCAGCAACTTGTTCGGCGGAAGTGCAGATGGTCTCGCAGGTGCGGTTGGGCGAGTGTTCGACTCCCACGGCTACTTTACGACCTGGTCCAACATTGCGGTGGCGCTCACGCTGACCGCCCTCTATCTCAACCCAGAGCGAACGGGGCGGCTCTTTTATCGACTGCGAAACACGGGTCTGCTGATGATCACGATGACGATGGTGCTCTACCACCTGCTGCTCGCGGGAACATCGAACCCACAGAGTTGGTATGCGGTCTCCAATCTTCTGCAGCACTACATCACGCCCGTGGTCACCATCGTGGTCTGGTTGGTTGCCGGGCCGCGTGGTGGCTTCCACTTCAGCGACACGTTTGCCGTGTTCATAATTCCTATTGCGTACCTTGCGTACACCTTGGTCCATGGCGCGGTGGCATCGGTCTACCCGTACCCATTCTTCAACGTCATTAAGCACGGATACGTGTCGGTGCTCACGCTGATGGGCGGGGTCATCATTGCTGGCTACGTGGTAGCGCTGATGTACTACGGAGCTGAGCGCCGTCGAACCCGCGTATAAAGTCACGCTGACACGTGGTGAGCCGGGCGGGGATCGAACCCGCGACCAAGGGTTTAAAAGACCCCTGCTCTACCGCTGAGCTACCGGCCCGCCCAGATTCTCGCACGGCACGCTGGTGGCTGGGTTGACTTCGTGGGAGAATCGTAGCCATGAGGCGAGATTGGTCGCTCGAGGCCGCAACTCAGGCGCTGGTAGAACTGCGCCCCCTGATCCTCCTGCTGCGCGAACAGCGCGCAACCCTAGAGATGCTGAAGCAGAAGCTGCTCGTCCTTCGTCGACTCGAACGTGCGGGCGCGCGCCCTGGCGGCTCTGAGCAGAGCGACCTTCAGGCGGTCGGTGTCGATCGGGCGACTCAAGACGCCTTCCTGACAAGCTCGCTCATCGAGGCCCGCATTCGCGCGCTCGTCGACCAGATGCAGGCGAGCGTTGACCGCATCGCGGCGCGTGGCGTTGAGCTACGTGACATCGATCGTGGCCTTGTGGACTTTCCAGCAACCGCCTTCGGTCGACCCTTCCACCTCTGCTGGGAAGAGTCGGACGGAGAGGCGGTCGGGTTCGCCCACGGATTAGGTGAGGGCTTCGGCGCACGACTCCCGATCGGCGAGTTTCTTCGTCGGCACGCGCACAATGAGCGAGGCATTTGACGTTAGACCGACAACTGCCGATACTCCGCAGGCGGGGTGGAGCAGTGGCAGCTCGTCGGGCTCATAACCCGAAGGTCGGTGGTTCGAATCCATCCCCCGCAACCAACCCTCATTCGCCGGATGCGAACGCTCCAAGTAATATTGCGGAGAGATAATGCGTAAAAAGAGCGGGGGATCCTGGGCAGGAGCGATGTCAATGGACTGGACCTATCCGGAGAATAGCGGCGAATCGGGAATCTTTGAGATTGGCCGAAGATTGAGTGAGGCTCTTGGTCGGGTGCCTGATGTCACGCGTTTCCTCTATGACGCCCGCGAGATGCTCAACACGACACGAGAGATTGAAAAAGCTGCTCGCGGCAATCGTTTATTCACCGGGTTTCAAACGTCAGCCAAACTGGAGGCAGAAGCGAGCAGATATGTTGCGCTGCTCAAGGCTGATACGAAGATTACGGTCTTCGCGGTTGGACCAAAACCGAGCGACAAGGGACTGAAGGGGTTGAAATACCGACAGGTACCCCCCGCGCTTCGCGAGCTGGCCAATCAGTGGTTCCTCTTGACTGATGGACCTGAAGCTCTTGCCTTCATCAGCTATGAAATTGGCGATAGCAAGCGCTTCGGTCGTGGTGGCGCCGCGACTAGGGGAAAGAAGTTCGTTGGCTTCGTCACTGACGACAAAGCGGTAGTCCGTTTGCTATTCAAGGATCTGAGTCGTGTCCCCACCGTGCCACCCACCACGCCGCCGCCACCGCGGCGCTCCTCGGCCTCAGTACGTTCGCTGGTTACCGCGCTCTCGCGATCTCAAACCACGAAGGAAGAGGTTGAACCAGGAAACATACTTGTCGCGATCGGACGAGGAAAGGATCGCAAAGCATTTCTTCGCGGAGCGATTCTCGCGCGCAGCAAGAAGAGAACCCTCGTACTGATTGATCGGGGCGCTGAGGGGTTCATGGGTCCGCACGGTGACTTACGAGGTGATGATGCTTTTCGACCACCACGAGATGGATTAATTGACGATTGGATGGCTCGGAGAGAGGGACGGAATTCGCTCGCCGACTACCTAGAAGCTGCAAGACTTGCAGGAATCAAAGCCGGGGGATGGTTTCCGACACGGACAGGCGGTGATGGTATTCGAGAGGCCACGCGAATATTCGTGGGTTCGGTCCTTATGCTGCCCGCCGAAGCTGCGAAGCCTGGACTCGCGGAACGACTGCGGGGGATGAGCACGGATCAACTCAAGAAAACCCTGCCCTGCAAAGTGGTGGTGGTGAAGTAAGTCGTGATCGCGTCACTTTGATGCCTTCATTTTTAAGGTCGGCTCTGTGAAACAAAGATCGCGATCTCCTCGGCGGAGACAAAGGGTCCGACGCGATAATCGAGGACCTTTCCTGACGCATTCAGAAGAAGCGTGAGCGGTGCCGCGTTCACGGGGATCTGCGCGGCAATGCTGCCATCTTCATCCAGAAGTGTGGGCCAAGTTGCGCCGAGTTCACTAGCCGCCGCGGCGCCAGGGCCGGCCGCATCCTTGTAGAGAACGCCGACGAGCACACCGTCGCTTTCCCCGTGCGCCTCGTATTCAGCGAAGAGCGGAATCTCCTCGCGACACGGAATGCACCAGCTCCCCCAGAAGTTGAGCAGTATTCGTTCATCTCCTTGCGCGAGGTCTCCGATGCTGACGCTGCTGCTCGGCTCAGAGAGGAGAGCTTCGCTCTCAATCTGGATTCTTCGTCCAAGCAGTTCACCGGAAGTCTGGCAACTTGCCATGGAGAGAGCGGCGATCAGGGCGAGCGTGAGTGTGCGGGTCCTCACTTCACCACGACGTCGCCGACCATGTTCGGGTGCACGGTGCAGACAAACGAATAACTCCCCGCAGGGAAGGTGGGCACAGCGTACAGTTTCGTCTCGTCGCCATTAAAGATCTCTCCCTGCCAGAGCTCAGGTCCAACGGCGTCGGCACTCCCCTCATGGATCGCAATATTGTGTGGAATGCCAACGTCCATGTTGTGAAAGCGCAGTTGGCTCGCCGTATCTGCTGGGAGTTCGAACAGCGTCTGCTCAAACTTCACCCCCCTTGCAGTGATTAACGTGATGCCGTCGTCTGGGCCCGCCGATGATGCGCCGCTCTCTGTGGGGGCGGAGCTCTCGGTTGGCGCGCCGCTCGCTCCAGGAGACGGGGCGGGACTCTCCGACTCCGTGAAGATCAGTCCAGCCTGCGCGCCGCCCACTACGACGAAGAGCAGCGAGAAGAGGAGGAGGCTGATGCGCGGCGCGCTCTTCGGCGTCGGGCTCACCAGGTGGCCAGTGCGGTCGGCCTCCGCAACGGCGCGATACTCACGCCCTGAATCGAGGAGCCATCCGCTCAGTGCGAATACCGTCATCAATGCGCCAAGGAGGACGAAGGGGAGACCGATCGCTGCGCCGAAGAGGAGCACGCCCGTGGCGAGGCTTACAAGGAATGGGAGGAGTGAGGGTGGTGGAAGGTGCACACCTGCGGGAGGGCCGGACGCCGCCCTGCTGCTCCGCGCGGAGATCGCAAGCGCGCCGTGGTCTCCTGTGCCGATCGCATCAAATTCGCGTACCGCTTCACGGCCCCATGCAACAAGCGCGAGGAGCATCGCGCCTGCAGAGACGGCGAGCGCAACGCCACCGAGTGCAACGGAGAAGAAGAGTGCCGCCGACGCAACGGAGATGAGGAGCGGCGCGAGACTCGGCCCAGGGAGGTGGATCCCTGCTGGTGCGGAGCGCATTGGACGCGCGGGCATGCCGATCTGGCGTGGACCAGCGCGTCGGAAGCGGAAGAAGACCCACGCGTAGAATCCCGCGACGACGAGGAGGATGATGATAGGGAGTAGCTGGATCAGCGCGCCCCAGTCAGGGGCGACGAACGGTCCAAGGAGAGAGACGACCCACTCAAGGAGCGAGCGGAGCGCGTCCAACGTGCGTCCCTAGGCTTCGGAGTTCATTGCGTGGACGAGCACCGCAGTCATGGTGCTCATTGCCACGCCAAGTGCAACCAACATGAACGCGCCTCCCGCGTCACCCGAGACGACAAGGTAGAGCGTGCCAATGACGACGAAAAGGAGTCCAAAGGCAAGGGCGTATCTCATGCGTTCATTGTAGCCGCCACCGCAAAACCTGCGGGTAGCCGAAGATAGGGGGGTGAACGTCCTCAGCCACATTCCGACGCACGGGCCCCTCCCTCCAGAGCCGGACCTTAGCGCCTTCGCGTACTGGTACTCTGCACCGAGCGTCAGCCTGCTCGTTGTCGCCGCGCTGATCCTCTGGTTCCTCGGAGTGCGCCGCGCACAACACCAGCACCCGCGGAATCCTGTGCCACGTTCTCGGAGCGCGGCGATCGTCGGTGCTGCCCTCTTCCTGTTGATCGCGCTGCAATCGGTGATCGAACGCTACGACACCACGCTCTTCAGCGTGCACATGGTGCAGCACCTAATCCTTCTCTTCCCTGTGCCGATCCTTCTGCTGCGCGCCGCTCCGGTCACGCTGGTCCTTCGGCTCGCCTCGCCTCACTGGCGCGCGCGGATCCTTGCACTGCTGCAGAGTCGCCTCATTGGCGTGATTAGTCATCCGATCGTTGCGTGGCTGCTGCTCGTGTTTGTGATGTGGGCAACGCATCTCTCGCCACTCTTTGATGCGGCACTCGATGATCCCTTCCTGCACAACCTGGAGCACATGATCTATCTCAGTAGCGCGCTCCTCTTCTGGGCCCCAGTCTTCTCGCTCGACCCCGTGCGACACCGCCTCTCGCGCCCCGCTGCGCTCTTCTATCTGATCACGCAGATGCCGCAGAACAGTTTCCTCGGTGTGGCGATCATGTGGGCGCCAAGCGTGCTCTATCCACACTATGAGCGGCTGCAGCGTCCGTGGGGACCGACGCCGCTGGAGGATCAACAGCTTGCTGGGGCCATCATGTGGCTCGTTGGTGATGCCCTCTTCCTCCTGGCGGTGTTCGCAGTTCTCGCCGCGTGGATGCGCGCAGAGGAGCGACCCGCTTCACGCTACAATTCTGAGAAATTGGCACGAGAGCTCGCCGAGATTCGGCGACGCGAAGTGGTGCACGATGAACGAAAGAGAGGGGGAGTGCAGTGAACGTTGCTGTTGATCCAGTCTGTGGGATGGAGGTGCAGGTAGCACCGAACGCCCTCTCCACGCTGATTCAACCCAGCGAACTTTCGAACGCGACGCAGCTGGGGCGACATCAGGGTGTGATGGAGGGGAGTGGCGAGCGCTTCTACTTCTGCGGGAGAGGCTGCCTCCTCGACTTCCAAGATGAGCCGGCACGCTTCCTTGACGCGGGCTTCCAGCCGTCGGGGATGTGAAGTGGTACCTTCGGGCACGTAGGTTGGCTGTTGAGAACGGCCCCGTGGAGGAGGAGGCGGAACGATGGCATATGTGATTGCGGAACCGTGCGTTGATGTCCTAGATCAGTCGTGCGTCTCTGTCTGCCCAGTTGACTGCATTCACTTTGAAGTTGGAATAGATCGCAAGTTGTTCATTGACCCAGATGAGTGCATTGACTGTGGTGCCTGTGAGCCAGAGTGTCCAGTGAACTCCATTTTCCCAGCAGAGTCTGTCCCCGCACAGTGGGCAGCGTACATCCAGATTGATGCCAACTGGTTCAAGGACAAGGCGGCGGCACGAGCCGCAGTCGACGCAGCGAAGCCACGCTGAGGCGGACGCGCTGAGCGCGATCACGCCATTCTCTTGTTCATGGTGCGGCAGCGCAGTTGCACCGCGCACGGAAGACTCACTGGAACGCTGGACACTTCTTTGCGCCGCATGTCTTGAACGGGCACCGAATCAGCCATACCTCAAAGCAAAACTCAAAGAAGGGATGCGGCGCCGCGCCGATGGCGGCACGCCACCCTCTGGCATACCGTTACCGAGCGCTCTGCCACGGTCCGCAGGAAGCACAGCGCTGCCACCAAGCGGCGATCCCTCTGGCGCGGTCCCTGCACGACTTGGGTTGCTTCCGCCACCCCAAGAGCCGGACGCGCTTGAAGCCTGGTATCTCAATCGCCCACCATTTGATCGTGGTCCACTTGCTGGCGCAACATGGCAGGGCGAGATCGACCGTGCCGTGCTCTGGCTGGATTCACTTTCATACAGTGGCCGTGCCGTAGAGCTTGGTGCAGGGATCGGATTCTGGACGGTGCTCCTCGCATCGCGCGGCGAGGTGAGCGCATATGACGCTCGTGAAGATCGGCTCACACGCGCGCGACAGCGACTCGTCGCGCACGGACTGAAGGCGCACCTTCATCCGCGCAACCTATTAGAAGGGCCAGAGGGTGACTCGGCAGGGCTCGTCCTTCTACCGTTCGTGCTGAGTCAACTTGCAGCGGAACCGCGCGCGCAACAGGTTGAGGTTGCACATAGCTGGCTCTCGAAGGGTGGTCGACTCGCACTGATTGACCTTGCGCCGCCGAACCTTGATCCATCAACCTTGGAGCAGTCAACGAGTGAGATGCTTGGCGGAAGGTTCACCGAGATCGTGCCTGTACCACTTGGACGACACTTGATCCTGATCAGCGCGCGTGCGAAGTAGGGCCTCGCTCGCGCGCGACGCTATTCGTGCAGCGTGTGCGAGTCGAGCAGTTTGTTGAGCAGCTCAGCAATCGATCCAGGGGTCAGGGCTGCTGGACGAACCTCAGCCTTGGACCCAAGGATCACGCCAAGGATTGGATCGTCGCTGTTGCTCCCGCGATCTAGAGGGGCGGTTGCTGCCGTGGCAAGTTCGGTCATCTGGTCGGCTGGAAGGGTGATGCGCTCCTCGTAATCACCGTGCGTCATGATCGTTCGCCCGTCCGCGTACACCTCAACGCGCTCCTCCGTGCCGTTCGACCATGTGCGGGTCGCTGTATAGAGGAGGCTGGCGCTTGGCGTAGGCTCCGCTGCGCACGCGCCCGCAAGAACGATTCCGGCGAGACCAATGAGGAGCGACTTGAGTTTCACCCCCTTATTATAGTGCCTATGATGAATGAACGTGATCGGGCCGAACTCCGCCTCCTTGAACAACAGCTTGAGCGCATGCGCGGGATGCTCGGTGCGTACTCTGAGCTCTTCTTCCGACAGATCACTGTCTGGGGAGTGGTCTCACTCGTGATCCTCGCCCTCGCCGGCCTCAGTGCCGGTGCGCCGATCGGGTTCCTACTCACCTTCATCGTGCCGTTCGCGTTTCTTGAAGCGGGGTACACCTTCTACTACACCGTGTTCGCGCGCAGACACGCCGAATTCATTGAGAAGAGCATCAACGCGCGCTTTGGCGGTGTAGTGCTCGCCGCGCATCGGCTTGAGGCCGCCTATTTTTATCCGCCCGATGCGCCAAAACTCTCATTCCTCTCATTCGCGCGACTCAGCGGGTACGGGAGTGTGATGACGATCGGGTACACAGTGGCGGCACTCCTCCTTTGGGGGGCGGGCATGGAGGAGGGGCTCGCCCAGGTCGCGGCTGGGGGTCTAGACCTCGCCCTGATCTGGACCGCGCTCGCCTGGACGTTTGGCGTGACCGCTTATCTGCTCTGGCACTTCCTCGCGAAGCGTGACGAGAAGCGGCTCCTCGCGGAACTCAAGGCTTCATACCCAGATGCGGTACGCTCTCGGAGCAGCGCGCGACGGTCGCGCTGAGCCCCACACCTTCAGGAGAGCGCGGCGGTAGTCAGTGGAGGAGTTGGCAGCG
>Ga0208048_1000131_pt1 | contig 38467 bp, 38 predicted proteins | sample Malawi_45m_30L_FD_184163 | JGI IMG/M metagenome (GOLD analysis project Ga0208048, IMG submission 184163) | Freshwater microbial communities from Lake Malawi, Central Region, Malawi to study Microbial Dark Matter (Phase II) - Malawi_45m_30L... | ecosystem: Environmental > Aquatic > Freshwater >...
AGCGCAAGAGTTACCGTGCCACTTAAACCGGTAGCCAAAAGACCTGATATCGACTCTTGAAACCATGACCACCCCACTTGAGGTAAGAGCGGGTCTGATCCCATCTCCTGTTCGATATCTGCTTTGATGAAAGTAACTGCACGTAAATCTCCACCCCATGTTTCTTGGCCCCCAGGTTCATGGAGCAATACGAAGCGTCCATTGGCTACTTCATGATCTCCATCAAAACATTCGGCAGTGAGCGCGAAACCAATAGTGGCGAGTTTTGCCGGAGCGGGAATCTCTTCACACTCAATCTCGGGGCGGGGACGGAAAGCGCGAAGCTCACTGAGCAATTCATCGACATCACCGATGAAGCCACTATTCCTACTCATATATATAAGGGTAAAGAGCGCTATCCCATGAGTCGGGAGGCGCGCTCGTATAACTCGAAGGTTGTTCCATTGACCTCTTCACGAGATGCGAGAGACATTTTTGCAAGAAGTAGAGTCTCATCGAGAAAGTGGCCGTCACCATCTGCGCGAGTTCGTGTGAGATAAAAAGAGTCGAGAGATTCATCTGTGAGTAGATGATGGATAAGCGTGACCCCACCTTCACAGAGAATCGCCCCTGTTATCCCCTCGCAAATCTCATCAATGAACGCACCTGGACTCAACCCTGTGGATCGACGATAGATAAAAAGTGGGTGTGGAGTTTTGGCATACGGCTCACTCTCTGCAGTGCGCGAACCCACCATGATTGCCCCCACCTCGGGGGATTGACGGAGGGCGAGAAAGCGAGCCCGATCCTCGCCAGTAGTGATACCCCGACTGCCTCCATCTAGAGTGCTGGCGCCATTTGCCCCCACAACAAGGCAGGCAAGGACCCTTGGGAGCGGCAATTCCATAGCGATAAGAGTAGGTCAGCGCTGGGGGCGGGTGATTTGCTGAGAATTTGACGGAAATAGCGCCCTTCCTGCCAGAGAGGAGGCGTTGAAGTTGAGCGCCAGATGCGAGGCTGGTTAGCCTTAACTGTATGACGACCCTCCGCGTCTGCCGCTCAAGCCTTGGACTTATCGCCCTTGCCCTTGCTGTGGTGGCCTCACTGGCTAGCGCCCTACCTAGTCAGGCGGCGCCACGTCCGAGCGCACGCCTCCTTGAGGTACAGGCGCGCGTGATCGACTTACAGAATCAGGCCGCCTCGGCTGCCGAAGGGGCTCAAGAGGCAAAGGTTCGCCTAGCGCAACTCAATCAAACTCTCGCTGGAGTCCAAGAGAAGGCCGCCCGACAACGGGGCGAGTTGGAGGAGATCCGCAAATCTCTCGGTTCGATCGCTCTTGAGCAATACAAGAGCTCTGGACTCGGTCAATCCCTGCAACTGCTCTTCTCCTCCGATCCCACCGCATACCTAGCATCAGCTGGAGATCTAGATTCACTCACTCGTCGCCGCTCAGTTGAGTTACGTCGGTACGAATCTGCTACCCAAAAACTCCGACAGACCACGATGCTTGTCAGCGATAAGGCAAAGCTTGTTCGTGCTACACAAAAGAAACTTGAAGCACAAGCTCGTGCTGCAAATGCCAAACTTGCCGAGGCCGAGAAGATTCTCAAATCTTTGAAAGCATCTGAGCGCAAAGCGTTATTGGCAGCGCAACGACGGACGGAGGCAAAGGATCTCGCCTCATCGCGCGCTACTGCAAAGAATCTCCGTAATACCTCAGGTCGTTCCGGCGTTGCACTTCGCTATGCCCTATCGCAGATAGGTGACCGCTACGTATTTGGCGCTGCGGGAATGCAGACATGGGATTGTTCTGGATTGACTATGCGCGCCTTCGCGGCGGCAGGAGTTGCGCTGCCGCATTCATCGCGAGCGCAATTTAGGTACGGGAAGAAGATTCCCCGCTCCCAACTTCGTCCTGGGGACTTGGTATTTTTTAAAGTCCCAATCAGTCACGTGGGCATTTATGTGGGGAATGGAAAGATGGTCCACGCGCCTCGCCCCGGTTATCGGGTGAAAATCGCCCCAATAAATCAGATGCGGTATGTCGGAGCTGTACGTTTATAGCGTGGAAAAGATACTTTTCGTTACCAATGATTTCCCTCCGCAAAGTGGTGGCATCGAAACATTTATTGAAGGACTAATCAGGCAATTACCTAGAGGATCAGTGGTAGTGCATGCCTCGACTCGAGGCGATATCGAGCTGCAAGAGAATTATGATCGGCAAATCTTCGATGAGCTTGAGGTAATAGTGGTCCGAGATCGCCAACGAATTCTCCTGCCCACTCCGGGATTGCTCACTCGAGTAGCGGGAACCCTTCATGCTCACTCAATCAAGAGCATTGTCTTTGGCGCAAGCGTTCCTTTGGGGCTCTTAGCCCCAGCTTTACGAAAACGTGGCGTGCAGAAGATGGTTGCCATCACTCATGGACATGAAGTGTGGTGGTCGAAATTGCCACTCTTCTCTCAGATGCTGCGAGTAGTTGGGAGAAACGTTGACCACCTCACCTATCTTGGATCGTTTACGGAAAGAGCAATTAGTCGTGCCTTAGATCAAAGTGATCGGAAGAAGTTGACACATCTGCCTCCTGGGGTAGATATCGATAGGTTCCATCCTGGACCTAAGGTGGACCAGATCCTCGAGCGTTACGGTTTAGCGAATAAGTCGCTGATTTTATCTGTGGGTCGATTGGTGCAACGGAAAGGTCACGACGTTTTGATCGAGGCGATGGCGCTTATTCGAGAGAAACATCCTCATGCTCACTTGGTGATTGCAGGAGCGGGAAATTACCGGAAGAAACTTGAAAAGTTGGCTAAAGAATCAGGAGCGAACTCTGCCATTACCTTTGTTGGTCGTATTCCATACGATGAATTACCTGATCTCTTCCGTAGCGCTGACATTTTTGCATCTCCCACTCGAGAGAGATTTGGCGGTCTGGAAGTCGAGGGATTGGGAATTGTTTTCTTAGAGGCAAGCGCCTCTGGATTACCAGTCATTGCCGGAGATTCCGGGGGTTCACCTGATGCTGTCCAAGAGGGGAGGAGTGCACTTGTTGTAGATGGCCGCGATGTTCAGGAGGTGGCTAGAGCTCTCGATCAACTCCTCTCCAACCCAACCCATGCTCAAGAGATGGGCGCACGAGGGCGGGATTGGATGGAAACTCAGTGGAGTTGGCAAGTAATCGGCAAACGTTTTCGCGCATTACTTGAGTTGAACTAGTCCTAGAGATAACGCGCGAACAACTGCAGATGTGCGGTTATCGCACTCTAGCTTCCGGTAGATACTTGAAAGGTGCGTTTTAACAGTAGGCAAACTGATGAATAGAGATTTACTGATTGCATCAAGTTCTGCCCCGGAGCTGAGCCGCTCCAGAATCTCCAACTCTCGTGGCGTGAGTTTTGGTTTCTCTCGCTCGCGCTTAATTGCGTCGGCTAAACCTTCTGCAGTAAAGCTCTTTGGGGCCTTGATTGCGACATCAATCGCAGAAATCAGCGTAGTAATAGGAGCCGATTTGTGAATCAGCGCATTGGCGCCTGATTCGGCAGCAGAGATTAAAAATTCTGGGCTATTTTCTACGGTAAGTATGACTATTGCCAGAGAGGGCTTGATTTTTCGCGCCCAACTAATCATCTCAAAACTTAGACCGTCAGGCAGATGTAGATCGGTAATGAGGACATCGGGATTGACCTTGGCAAGTTGCCCACGCCCTTCACCACAACTGGCAGCTTCGAAAATCTTATTGAATCCATGCGCTTCAAGCGCTCGCATTAATCCTTGGCGGACAACAGGGTGGTCTTCGACGATGAGAAGTCCATTTTCACGATGAACCTCTGTTTTCATCGGGGAATCCGGATTTCGTAGGAGTTCACATCACCAGAACGCTCATAAGTGATGGTTCCATTGATTGATGCAATTCTTTCGTGGATAGTTGTGATGCCGAAGTGATAATCGCTTTTCACGTCGCCATTAAAAGCATCGTTGACAATACCATCGTCGATAACTGTGATTTTCAATTCGGTGCTGGTTGAATCTTCTTTCATTGTGATACTTCGCGCACCTGAATGCGAGAGGATATTGATAAGTATCTCCCGCACCACACGATAAAGCTCGAGTTCCAATCGATCCTCAACTCGAAGTTCTGAAGATATCCCGTTATTTATCGAAACCGGGTGTAATGAGCGCAGTTCGGAGCAGAGATGATCAAGGAGCGTGCCAAATGGCAAGTCGCTATTTCGAAGCGCACCGAGTTCATCACGAAGCATTAAAGTCACTAGCGAAATACGTGCTCGGATGGCAATCAAGGACTCGCGCGCGTCACCCATAGCAGAGAGGGCAATAGCCTCATCACAGGCATAACCCAGGGCAGCAATCTCTTGAGAGACGGTGTCATGCAGATCGCGAGCGACTTTGAGCCGCTCGCTCGTATCAGTCGTAGAGCTTCTCAATCTCGACGGCAAACTCTTTGGCGACCACGTGACGTTTCACAGAGAGTTTTGCAGTGAGGTGTCCACCAGCGATAGTGAAATCCACCGGCAAGATTGTGAATTTACGAATCGATTCTGCCTTGCTCACAGCCTTATTTGCCTCATCGACAGCTGTTTGAATCACAGCGATGAGAGCAGAGTCTTTGGCAAGGTCCTCGATTGCAGCGCCACCTTTATTATTGGCAGCTGCCCAAACCTTCACAGCGTCTTGGTCAAGCGTGACAAGCGCTGCGATGTATGGCTTGTTATCACCGACAACCATGCATTGGCTAACGAGTGGATGCGAGCGAAGTCGATCCTCTAGGACCGCCGGGGCTACGTTCTTGCCACCAGAGGTGACAATCAATTCCTTCTTTCGACCGACGATGTAGAGGAAGCCATTCTCATCGAGCCGACCTAGGTCACCGGAACGGAAATAACCATCAGAGGTGAAGACCTCCTTGTTCGCAGCATCGTTCTGCCAGTAGCCATTCATCACAATTGGACCTTTGATGAGAACTTCACCATCATCATCAATCTTTATGGTGGTTCCCGGAATGGGTCGCCCAACGGAACCAATCTTTACCGAAGAGGTGAGATTGAGCGTTGCTCCAGCGGTAGTTTCTGTTAATCCATAGCCTTCGAGCACTCGTACTCCAGCGCCACGGAAGAAGTGACCAAGGCGTTCGCCAAGGGGCGCACCGCCAGAGATTGCAGCATCGACATTTCCGCCCATGACGTGGCGGATCTTGCTGTAGACCAACTTGTCAAAGAGCGCATGTTTGACTCGCAAACCTGGAGAGATGTGGCCATTTTGCATTCCTTCGCTGTAAGCAATCGCAATCGCTGCCGCCTTACGGAAGATTTTTCCTTTACCTGCTGCATCAGCCTTTGCCTCTGCGCTGTTATAGATTTTCTCGAAGATTCGAGGCACAGAGAGAACGAAGTTTGGTTTGAAACTTGCGAGATCACCCAGCAATCGCCCAACCGGATCGCTGCAATGAGCCAGATGTAATCCAGCGCGAATCGCGCCAATTTCGATCATGCGTCCGAAGACGTGCGCGAGTGGGAGAAAAAGGAGAGTGGATCCACCAGGGCGCAAGAAGAGATCAGATGCACCTTCGACGACGTTGCCACACTCAGAGAGGAAGTTTGCGTGTGTTAACTGAACGCCCTTGGGTTTACCGGTCGTTCCTGAAGTGTAGATGAGAGTGGCAAGCGTCTCTGGCTTGAGGCTATTGCGTCGCTGCGTTACCTGATCATCAGAGATGCCACTTCCACTCTGTGATAGATGCGCTAACGCATCTTCAGTGATGATCCATATGTTGTCGAGATTTTTGGTCCGCACAGATTCCACGAGCGCAGCATGCGCAGGTGTCTCCACCACCATTCCCACGGCGCCGGAGTCTTGCAAAATCCATTCAATCTGCTCTGCAGAGGAGGTTTCATAGACAGGTACAACCACACCACCAGCAAACCAAATGGCAAAATCCATAATGGTCCACTCGTACCGGGTGCGCGAAAGCAACCCGACGCGATCGCCGCTCTTTATTCCGGCGGCAATCAAACCTTTCGCTACAGCGCGAACTTCAGCTTCGAGGGTGCGAGCGCTGACAGGTTGCCATCCTTCGCCAACTGGGCGAGAGAGCATGGTCCGCTCTGGTTCGAAGTGGGCTCTATTGATAAGTAAGTCGGTGAGATTTCCCTCGGTAGCCGGAGGTACGAGGGCGGGTACAGAAACCTCTTTCATTGCGCGCTCCTTCTGGTGAAGGGTAGAGGCTAGCCCAAGCACCCACTTCTGGAGAAGGGTAGCCTTCGGGCTATGAGTGAAACGAAATCAACCATCATCATTGACGCGCCGTTATCCCAGGTAGCGGAGGCAATTGCCTCAGTGGGCACATATCCAAGCTGGTCTAGCTCGATGAAAGCGGTCAAGCTCCTCGAGGGCGATGCAATCAAGCCAACTAAGGTCGAAATGTCCCTTGTCTCTGGCGCGCTCCGCGATGAAGCAACGTTGACCTTCGACTGGAGTAATTTCCCCGCCTCTCTCACCTTCACCTTGGAGAGCGCCGATTTACTCACCGCGATGGACGGTAAACAAGAACTCAAGAGCATCGGCAATGAGACTGAAGTCAGTTATTCGCTCACCGTTGCGCTCTCGATGCCTGTCCCCGACATGATGCGTCAGAAAGCAGAGAAAGCAGTTGTCGATCAAACGTTGAAAGAACTCAAAGCGCAGCTCGAGAATTAAAGAATAACTGAGCAAGGGAAGCGCACATATGTCTTTGGCAATCGGCATCGATGTTGGCGGTACCAAGTTACTTGGTGGCGTCGTTGATGACGAGGGACGAGTGATTGCTCGGTTGCGACGCGAGACTCCTCGTGAGGGCGGCAAAGCCCTAACCCACTTAGTAGCAGAGCTGGTCAATCAATTACAGAAAGATGTGAAGGAAGAAATCTCGAAAATTGGACTCTCTGCCGCTGGCTTCGTCTCGGCCGATTGTGAACGGATGTTAGCTGCGACCAATATTGCGGGCTGGACGGGAGTAAATCTCGCAGAAGAACTGGAGCCGCTCATTGGCTCTCGCATCATTGTCGAGAACGATGCGAACGCAGCATGTTGGGGTGAATACCGTTATGGCGCGGGACGAAACTCACGGAATATGATCTTTTTCATTTTAGGAACGGGCATGGGTGGCGCATTGATTGTCGATGGCCAACTCTTTCGAGGTGCTCATGGCACAGCAGCTGAGTTTGGCCACATGCGAGTAAACGCAAATGGACCGCTCTGTGGCTGTGGAGCTCGCGGCTGTTTTGAACAATATTGCGCGGGTCCTGCATTGATGCGCCATGTCGAAGAGGCAATAGCAGCAGCTCCAGAACGCGCCTTTGAGTTATTGAGATACGGTGATGGCACGCTCGAAGGTTTAACTGGACGCCATGTGAGCGCAGCAGCACAAGCGGGAGATCGCATCGCTACTACCGCCTTTAAACTTACTGGCGAATGGCTTGGTTTCGGCTTAGCGTCATTGGTTGTTATCTTGGATCCTGATCTGATTGTTTTAGGAGGCGGAGTGTCTGAGGCCGGAGAGATTCTTGCCGCTCCCGCGCGCGAATCACTAGCCCGTAACGCTTCGTTCTCAGGCCACTCGTTACCGAATATCGTCACTGCTCAAATGGGAAATGATGCGGGCCTAGTGGGCGTTGCAGATTTGGCGCGTGGCTGATGCCCTATCGGTTGCTTAAATCTTTTCTCACCCCAATACTCCTGCTCCTTTTTCGCCCAAAGGTGCGCGGTCTAGATTCGATACCTAACTCGGGGCCAGTGATCATCGCCTCCAATCACCTTTCCTTTAGCGATTCGATCTTTATGCCTTTAGTTGTCTCACGGAAGGTGACCTTTCTTGCCAAGCAGGAGTACTTCACGCAGCCTGGTCTTAAAGGGTGGATTAAGAAGTTAACTTTTATCGCCCTGGGTCAAGTGCCGGTCGATCGTTCCGGTGGTCGTGCCAGTGAAGCAGCGGTGCGAACTGGCATTGATTTACTTGCAAAGGGTGAGTGCATCGGCATTTATCCAGAGGGCACCCGCTCTCCGGATGGTCGCTTGTATCGAGGTCGAACAGGTATCGCACGGTTAGCGATTGAATCTGGTGCAACGGTGGTTCCGGTGGCGATGATCAACACAGAGAAGATTCAGCCAACTGGGAAGGTAATTCCAAAGATTATGCGAGTGGGCGTTTACTTCGGTAAGCCAATGAACTTTAAGGATGCTGGTGACCCTAGCGATCTATTTGTCCTACGCGGAATTACCGATTCCATTATGAAAGAGATTCAATCGATGAGCGGTCAGGAATATGTTGATATTTACGCTACTCGGGCAAAGGAACTACTTCAAAAGGGTGAAGAGATAGACGAAGAGAGCGAGTAGCTCGAAATCATTAAATTTGAATCAAAATGAGTACGCCAAGAATGATCATCACTATTCCACCAACGATACGTAGGAAAATAATTCGCGAGAGGTTGGTCGCCAGCCAATTCCGAGCCGTACCGGCGAGCAAACCCCAGGTGCCATCACAGAAGAGAGCCAAGAGGGCAAAAATCGCACCTAAAAGAATCAGTTGCATCACCACGTTGCCGCTACTACGGTCGATAAATTGTGGAGTGACGGCGGCATTGAAGACGATTCCCTTGGGGTTAAGGATTCCCACGACGAACCCATCGCGGATTATCCGGATAGTGCTCGGAGCCCCCGACGAACCCTCTTCCAACATTTGGTTTGAATGCTCATTCCGTTTTCTGATTGCATCTACTCCCAAATAGATGAGGTAGAGGCCGCCAGCCCATTGCACTCCGGCATAAATCAGATCGGAGCTCTGAATGATGGGCCCCACACCCAAGGCAACCAGCAGCGACATCGCAAAAAATCCCGTGGCATTCCCCAGCACAGTGAGCACGGCGACTTTTCGACCCCAGGCGATGGCGCGAGCGATAGTGAACAGCACAGATGGCCCTGGCGCCAGAATGATTGCTAGCGAAACGATGATGTACTCACCGATTTTCGAGGGGATAGGAGCGCCAAGAAACACAGATTGAGCCTAACAAAATTCCGGCGGAAAAAGAAAAGAGGCGAAGGATTGCTCCCTCGCCTCTTTTACTTCAGTTACTTACGTAATGAATGGAGTAGTCGGTATCCAACAATCGCTACAACCGAAGCATTAATGATTCCGTTGAAGGTGAAGTCACCGCTTGTCCATGAGATATCGGAAATACCGATAATCAGTGCCGAGGCGCAGACAATCAAGTTGATTGGATTGGAGAAATCAACTTTGGCCTCGATCCAGATGCGCGCTCCAAGCAGACCGATCATTCCAAAGAGAGCTACGCCAGCGCCGCCGAGTGCACCTGTAGGAGTTGCGCTGAGAACAGCACCGAATTTTGGCGAGAGTGAGAGTAATACTGCGCCAAGACCAGCGATCCAATATGCGGCAGTGGAATAGACCTTGGTTGCTGCCATTACGCCAATGTTTTCCGCATAGGTAGTTGTTCCAGAACCGCCACCGGCTCCAGCAAGGGTTGTTGCCACGCCATCAGCGAAGAGTGCGTTACCCATTTCATCGTCGAGATTCTTTCCAGTGATTGCTGCAACGGACTTCACGTGCCCAACGTTCTCTGCGATGAGAACAAGCACCACAGGGAGGAAGAGAATGATGGCATTTGCATTAAAGGTAGGGCTCATGAAGGTGGGAGCAGCAATCCACTTCGCACTAGCGATTCCATCTGTTTTCACATCGCCCATAAGGAGTGCAGCGACATAACCAATAACAATTCCTAAGAAGATGCTGATTCGGCCAAGGAATCCACGGGAGACAGCTGCGATCACTCCAATTGCAGCCAGAGTAATGATTCCCACGAGTGGGCCAGCAGCGAGATTGTTCTTTGCAGCACCCGCAAGGTTAAAACCAATGAGCATGACGATGGTGCCTGTGACCACTGGAGGCAGCATCCACTCGATCCACTTGATGCCGCTAGCACGAACGATGAGGCCGACCAAAGCGAGAACGACGCCAGTAACAAGAACGCCACCTAATGCGGCAGCAGCTCCACCATCAGCAGTTGCCGCGGCGATTGGCGCGAGAAATGCAAATGAAGAACCAAGGTACGAAGGAACTCTATTTCGGGTGATGAGAAGGAAGAGCATCGTTCCCACGCCCGAGAAGAAGAGGGTGGTCGATGGCGGCATCTTGGTCAGGATTGGAACCAAGAAGGTTGCGCCGAACATCGCGGCGATATGTTGGAAGCCAATACCAATGGTGCGCGGCCACGAGAGGCGCTCATCGGGGGCGACTACATCGCCGCCAGAGTGGACTTTCCAGGTGAGGAGTGAAGCCATAGTGGGGGATTCCTTCCGTTTGTCCGTTCCGTCCTCAACGAGGAACGGGGCAAGCCATGTGTGCTGGCTCACTAAGTAAAAAGGGTAAGGCCCTCGACCTGGGTAAATGGGCAGATGGGAGGAGGGCGCGCCGAAGAAGTTGAGAACTTGCCCGCAGGAATGGCAGCGGGTTAGATATGGCGGGTCGATGTATCGGTTCGATGTATCGAGAAATCATGAGTCCGAGTGGAGAGGGGTAGACGTGGCGCTGCGAAGTCAACCGCTGGAGTTCACCCTCCTCGGTCTTCTCGCGGGCGGGCCGCTCCATGGGTATGAGTTGCGAAAGCGATCGCTCACCATTCTTGGCCCCTTCCGTGCGCTCTCCTTTGGCTCCTTATATCCCTTACTTAAAAGGATGGCTGATGGTGGGGTAATCGAAGTCATCGAGAGCGAGAGCGGCAAATCGCGGCGAACCCGTATCGCCTATCAGATCACGAAAAAGGGGCTGCTTCGTTTTCAAGAGCTCACCGAAACTCTTGATGCGACAGAGGATGAGGCCTTTGGTGTGCACTTTGCATTTTTTGGCCCCACCTCACATACCAATCGAGTGCGAATTCTCGAAGCGCGTAGACGTCGTCTTCGTGAAAAGGCAGATCTACTTCGCCACGAACTAGAGCGCTCGCCGATTGGACTAGATAAGTACTTCATCGAGTGGCGCCGTCACTCACTTGATTCAGCTGAGCGAGAAATCGCCTGGCTCGATGAAATGATCAAAGCAGAGAGGAAATCCCAGTGAGCAAGATCCGAGTAGCAATCGTTGGTGTAGGGAACTGCGCCAATTCTCTTGTACAAGGTGTGACCTATTACAAAGATGCTGCAGTCGACCAGGAAATTCCCGGTTTGATGCACGCAGTCATCGGTGGATATCACATCAGCGATATCGAGTTTGTCGCTGCATATGATGTCGACGCTAAGAAGGTTGGCCTTGATCTTGCCGATGCGATGTGGGCTAGCGAGAACAACACCATCAAGTTCTGCAATGTTGCTAAAACAGGTGTCATCGTCGAACGCGGCACCACTCTTGATGGAATGGGACGTTACTACAAAGAGACCATCAAAGAGTCCGATGCACAGCCAGTCGACATGGTCCCATCTCTCAAAGAGAAGAAGGTCGATGTTCTGATTTGCTATCTACCCGTTGGATCTGAAGAGGCAACTCGTTTCTACGCTCAAGCAGCAATTGATGCGCACTGTGCATTTGTAAATGCTCTTCCGGTGTTTATCGCCTCTGATCCAGTCTGGGCAAAGAAATTTAGCGATGCAAAGGTGCCAATTGTTGGAGATGACATCAAGAGCCAAGTGGGTGCGACTATCACCCACCGAATCCTCGCCAAACTCTTCCAAGATCGCGGCGTCCATCTTGATCGTACGTTGCAATTAAATGTCGGTGGAAATATGGATTTTAAAAATATGCTCGAGCGCGACCGTCTAGAGTCGAAAAAGATTTCTAAGACGCAGTCGGTGACCTCACAGCTCGACCACGACATGGGCGAAGGGAATGTACATATCGGACCCTCCGATTATGTTTCCTGGCTCGATGATCGAAAGTGGGCTTATGTACGCCTTGAGGGACGGGCTTTTGGCGATGTGCCACTCAATCTTGAATACAAGCTTGAAGTCTGGGATTCGCCAAACTCGGCAGGAGTCATCATTGATGCGTTGCGATGCGCGAAGATCGGTCTTGATCGGGGAATCGGTGGACCACTTCTCTCACCTTCAAGTTATTTTATGAAGTCACCTCCTGAGCAATATTCTGACGAGGCCGCTCGTAATCGGACCGAAGAATTCATCGCTGGAACTATCGAAAGATAAGCGAGAAGATTCATATGTCGACCTCTGATATCTCTATCTCCAGAGACCAAGGCGTTCTCGCGCTTGGACTCAATCGTCCGCAGAAGCTAAACGCCATTACCCGAGAGATGTATGCCACCCTTGCACGCGAAATCAACGGCGCCAACGGCGACGATGAAATTGGCAGCGTTCTGATTTATGGCGAGGGCGATGACTTCACCTCAGGTAATGATCTCAATGATTTCCTCGAGCACCCACCAACGGGAGATGAATCACCAGTCTGGCATTTTCTTACGGCGATTCGAGATTTCTCCAAGCCATTAGTAGCGGCAATTAGCGGGCGCGCAGTTGGTGTAGGCGTCACGATGCTCTTTCATTGCGATTATGTAATTGCAGGGAGGAATTCGAATCTTTCCATGCCGTTCGTCAACCTTGGACTAGTGCCAGAAGCTGGCTCCTCCTATCTCTTGCCATTAATTGCTGGCCATCAGCGTGCCGCCGAAATGTTTATGTTGGGCGAAGTCTTCTCAGCGCAACGCGGTTATGAAGCCGGCTTCATCAACGAAGTGGTCGATGAGGAAGAGGTTGCAGTTCGAGCAGGAGAGAGGGCGAAGCATCTTGCTGATCAACCTCGAACCGCGATTCGCGAAACAAAGCGCTTGTTGCGCCAGGATCATAAGGAGCAGTTAACTGCGGTTATGGCGGAAGAGGCGAGGCTCTTTACTGCGGCGCTGGCGAGCGATGAAGCGCGCGAAGCATTTATGAAATTTTTGATGAAGCGAGGGAAGTAGGGATATATGTCAGCAAATCTGGCCGGCAAGAAGATATTTATCACGGGAGCATCTCGAGGTATCGGATTAGCAATTGCAAAACGTGCTGCCCAAGATGGCGCGATGATTGCCATCGCAGCCAAGACCACCGAACCCCATCCAAAACTTCCAGGAACTATCTTCACCGCGGCGCAAGATATAGAGGCGGCTGGTGGCAGAGCGCTACCCATTCAATGCGACTTGCGTGATGAAGAACAAATTTCGGGAGCGGTTGCGAAAGCGGTCGCAGAGTTTGGGGGTCTTGATATCCTGATCAACAATGCCTCGGCCATCAATCTCACGCCCACGCTCCAAACTCCAGCCAAGAGATTTGATCTGATGTTCTCGGTAAATGTTCGAGCAACCTTCCTCACCTCTCAGGCGGCAATTCCCGCTCTCAAAGAATCCGCTGCGGCAGGGCGAAACCCACAGATCTTGATGATGTCTCCACCGCTATCGATGAAATCGAAATGGTTTAAGAACCATCTGGCTTACACGATGGCGAAATACGGTATGAGTATGTGCGTATTAGGACTTGCCGATGAGCTTAAGCGCGATGGCATCAACGTCAATGCGCTCTGGCCTCGTACCGCGATTGACACTGCTGCGCTTGCGATGATTCCAGGTATCGATACAGCTGCCTGCCGCACGCCGGAAATCCTTGCCGATGCTGCCCATGTCATTCTCACTGGTACCGAGCGAACCGGAGAGTTTTTAGTCGACGATGAAGTCTTGGCCAGTATTGGAATCACTGATCTCGATAAGTATGCAGTAGTGCCAGGTACAAAAGACTTTCTTCTCGACTTCTTCCTCGACTGAGAGCAACGCTAGATAACGAAGCCTTTCGGTAGTTCAAGGCGGTTTGCGGCAAGGAGTTGGCTATTTCGAAGAATCGTTACCGTTGCCTCATCAGCCACGATTGCTCCCTGATTGAGAATGAGTGAGCGTTCACAGATCTCGAATGCGAAAGGCAAGTCGTGGGTCACCATCAATATGGTGACATCAAGTGCGAGCAGGATCTCGGATAATTCACGGCGTGATGCTGGATCAAGGTTTGATGACGGTTCATCAAGGATCAAAATCTCAGCTTCCATCGCCAACACGGTTGCAACAGCAACTCTCCGTCGCTGTCCGAACGATAAATGATGTGGGGCTCGATCTTTAAGTTCAATCATCCCGACCATCTCAAGCGCCCTGGTGCTACGTCGTTCGATCTCTTCATCTGCAAGTCCCATATTGGTCGGTCCAAATGCGACATCTTCATAGACAGTAGGCATGAAGAGTTGATCATCAGGATCCTGGAAGACGATTCCCACCTTTTCGCGGACCTTTTTGGTGACCTCTTTATTTTTTTCGTCAAGTGCAAATTCACCAATATCGATTGAGCCTGATGTGGGGGAGAGAATCCCATTGAGATGCATCACCAGCGTAGTTTTGCCGGCACCGTTCGGACCTAGAAGTGCTACGCGCTCACCTTTAGCAATGGTGAGATCAACACCATTGAGCGCTTTGTTCCCATCAGGGTATGCATAATGAAGCGCGCTTACACGCACGCTAGGTTTTGGCATCATGAGAAGAACACTCTACCGATTAAGAAAGAGAGCGCTGCCAAGAAGGGGAAGATCAGACCTACTCGCCAATGTTTAGGTTGAACGTTCTCGACCGATAACGAGGAGAGAGTTCCAGCGTAACCTCGGGAGAGCATCGCTAGATGGACTCGCTCACCACGCTCGTAGGAGCGAATAAAGAGAGCGCCAAGGGTTGAGGTAAATATCGGCCAACTACGAATCCCTTGCGCCTGAAAGCCTCGGGATTCACGAGCAACTTTCATGCGCGCCATTTGATCATTGATGACATTGAGATAGCGAATCATGAAGGCCGCTATCTGCACGAAAAGCGACGGGGTCTTTATTCGAACAAAACCTGCAAGTAGCGAATGAGCAGTGGTTGAACCGGCGAGAATCATCGAACAGAAAACACCGAGGGTGGCTTTAGTGATGAGATTCAATCCGGCGATACTTCCCTCGCGAGAGAGGTTCAAGGGGCCAATATCGAACATTTCTCCACCTGCGGTGAACGGCATGAGAATGGCAAAGATGATGAATGGGAATTCGATAGTCGCACGCTTGGCAAGAGTGAGCGGAGGTAATTTCGATAGCGCTAAAGCAAGAAAGATGATGAGGAAATAGCCAACAAAGGATTGCCATTGTTGAATAGGAGTGAGGACTGCGATGATGATGAATGCAAAAAACGCAACAAGCTTGATATGTCCGGGAAGTTCGTGAACCAGCGAGTGGCGGTGGATATACAACCGCTCACCGACGCCGTGGCCGTGTGAATGGCCGTGTGTATGGGTATGCGTGCCAGATTGAGTATCGGTCTGGAGGTTAATCTCTCTTTTTACCTATCAACCGAATGATTAAGACCATGATTAAACCAGTAGCAATTATGCCAATCACTCCAGCAATTCCCACGGAGAGTCTCTCATTATCGAGACCTGCTACTCCGTAGTCAGCTAAAGCTGAGCCAGCAACCGCCGAGTCTTTCGCTGAGTCGATAAATCCAAGATCGATAGCAACTTTCTCTAAGCCATCTGGTGACGAAGAGGCATAAAACGAGAGAAAGCCTGCAATCGCCAACGCAATTGCGATTCCAACGAGATAGAACTTTTTATTTGTCATATTCTCTTTCATAGAGTCCTACACCCGTTCCTTTAGCATTCCAAATACCAAATCTGGGCGCGTTTTGAGTATTGCTCCGACGGTAAGAGTTGTGATGATTGCCTCACCTATACCGATGAGAATGTGAGTACTGAACATGGCGGCGAAAACAGTCGATGGCGCGAAGGTTCCCGCTCCACCGATTGCATATTGAATACTAAAAAAAGTTGCTGCTAACGGTACGGAAAGGAATGCACCTACTGCAGAGCCAACCATCACCGAGGTGCGTGTGTATCGGAAAATCTTGCGCATCAACAGAAATGCGCCGTAACCACCCCAAACTCCGACGATGGACATGTTGAAGACATTGAGTCCGAGGGCGGTTAAGCCTCCATCAGCAAAGAGGAGCGCTTGAATCGCCAGAACAACGGTGAGTGCGAGCGAGGCAGCATGTGGCCCCACCAGCACCGCCGCCAACGCGCCACCAAGTAGATGGCCAGATGTACCTGCAGCGACCGGAAAATTAATCATTTGGCCGGCGAAGATAAAGACCGCTACCAACCCAACCAGTGGTGCAGCTTTTTCATCGAGTTTCTCCCGGGCGGCCCGGACCGAATAGCCCAAGCCAGTGGCGGCCAGGGCGGCCGAGGCGGAGGCGGTTGGGATATTGATGAAGCCATCTGGAATATGCATGAGAGAAGGTTATTGCAGAGGATTTGCAACTACAACTGGAAGGGCACTCAATAGGCTAGGAAGATGGAAGTGAACGCCTTGGAGAGCCTGGCTAGCGCCCTTACTTTCGGCAAGAAGGGGAGCGCCCCGCTAACACGCGAGAGGTTGGTCGCTGCCCTTGGCGCAGCTCCCGCCATTCCAGAGAAGATTGTCGTTAACCGGGGGCAGGTAAGTGAATTTGATGGGGTTACCGTCACTTCGCTCTCCTGGAGCGTTGGGTGGGGAGCGCCTACGCAAGCCTTTCTCCTCACACCAAGCCAGGCGGAAGGTCCACTTCCTGGCGCGCTCTACCTCCATAGCCACGATGATCTGAAGGAATTTGGCAAAGAGAAAGTTGCACAGAGCCGCGCTCCACAATTACCTGAACGTGCGCAATGGGTTCGTCGCGATCACTATGGGGACCGAGCACCTGCTAATGAATTAGCTAAACGTGGTTTTGCGGTTCTGGTCCATGATTGCTTCCCTTGGGGTTCACGTGGTTTTGGACTCGACGAGATTCCGCCTCGAATCAAAGAGATTCACGGCTCTGCTCGACCCGAAGATTTCGAAAATCTCTCAGTAATGTTTGAGTCTTTGTCGTTAAACAAATATCTGAGCCTTTTTGGCGCCACTATGGCAGGCATCCTCAACCATGATGATCGAGTCGCTCTGGAGGTGGCAAAACAACTACCTGAGATTGCTGGTCCAATCTCTGTCATCGGATTATCGGGTGGAGGATGTCGCGCGCTCATACTCCACGCCACAAATCCAGAGTTACGTGCGGTGGTCTCCACTGGTGCAATGGCAACGTATGGATCGATGCTCCACGAACATATTGCCCCGCACTCGTGGATGTTCTTTCCTTTTAACCTTGCCAGCGCTGGTGAATGGCCAGAGGTTGCCATGATCTCGAAGACCCCATTATTTTTACAGTATTGCGGTGAAGATCAATTGTTCACAAAAGAAGGGATGGCAGATGCACATAACGTGCTCAGTACTCACTATGCATCTGTCAATCAGAGTTTGTACAAGGGGGAGTTCTATCCCGTCCAGCACTCTTTCACTGTAGCGATGCAAGAGCAGGCATTCGATTGGATAGAAAGTCATGTCTAACCTTCATCCAGATAGATACTTTGGATGTAAAGAAGGTGCAGTTGCATTAGCTCGAGAGCTTTATAGAAAGATGAGCGCATTCCCCATCATTTCTCCACATGGACATGTCAATCCCGCGCTGCTTGCAGAGAATAAGCCTTTTCCCAACCCAGTCGCGCTGCTCATCACGCCTGACCACTACATCACCAGGATGTTGGCAAGCGTGGGAGTTACCTACGAACAGTTAGATATTCCGACGAAGGGGGAGAGATCTCAAAAGGCAATTGCGCCAGAGGAAATTTGGCAACTCCTTGCTGAGAACTGGATTGCATTTGCCGGTACACCCTCACGGATCTGGTTCGAAGAGATTCTTTCCGAGATTTTTTCGATTACCCTCCCGTTCAACAAAACTACGGCCGCACAAATCTATGCGGAGATATCACACACGATTGCTAGTGACGGCTTCCTGCCCCAGCAGTTATTTGAGAGATTCCGAATTGAAGTCCTTGCAACGACTGATGGCACGAGTGACTCGCTCGAACATCATCGAGCACTTCAATCAACCTCTCTGAAAGCTCGAGTGATTCCAACTTTTCGACCCGATGATGTAAGCGATCCGGAACGTAGTGACTGGCAGAGCTCGCTGCGCAATCTTGAAGCCAGTAGCGCCATCGCAATTGACTCGTTCGTTACATTTCGAGCGGCCCTTCGCAGAGCGCGAGATCGATTCATCGAGGCTGGCGCCAAAGCAACTGACCATGGCACGCCATCAGCCTTGACGATTGAACTTACTGAGAATGAGAAGGAAGCGCTCTTTGTTGAGCTCAGAAATGGAAATGTCACGCAGGCAAATGCTGAAACTTTCCGAGCAGTCATGCTGATGGAGCATGCCCAAATGTCAGCCGATGATGGTTTGGTGATGCAACTACATCCAGGTTCATCGCGGAATCACTCTCGAGCTATTTTTGATAAATACGGACCCGATCGCGGCTTTGACATTCCTACTCGCACCGAGTTCACCAGCGCGCTCAAACCCCTGCTCAACCGTTTTGGTTTTGCGGAAAAGTTTCGGTTGGTTCTCTTCACCCTTGATGAAGCGACATATTCACGCGAGCTCGCGCCGATTGCTGGGGCATATCCATCAGTCAAGCTCGGGCCCCCTTGGTGGTTCCATGACAGCCTTAATGGGATGCGCCGCTGGCGCGATGCAACGCTAGAGAGCGCCGGCTATCTCAATACATTGGGCTTTATCGACGACACTCGGGCATTCCTCTCAATTCCAGCGCGTCACGATGTTGCTCGTCGATTCGATGCTGGCTATCTCGCTGACCTGGTTCATTCACATCGAGTGAGCGAAGAGGATGCATCGGTTATCGCGGATCAGATTGCCTATCACCTCTCCAAGGAGTTCTTTCGGTTGTGAAAGCTCAGACCCCTGAATATCCCCGCGCCGATAGGAAGATAGGTGTCATCCACTTTGGCCTTGGCGCATTCCACCGTGGACATCAAGCGGTTTACTGTGACGATGCTCTTCGTAGCGGGGTAGGTGAGTGGAGCATCTATGGAATATCTCCACGAAGCGCTCGGGTCACTGACGCGCTTCGAAAACAAGATTTCATGTACACCGTCAATGAACGGGAAGGGGAGAGGCAGAATCCACGAGTAATTGGTTCGATTCTCGACGGCTCGCTCTACGACCTCGGTAACGCTCCACTCTCTCAAGCGATTCTCTCGCCTGAACTTAAGCTCATCACCATCACTGTCACGGAGAAGGCATACCAGGCGGGAATACAAAGTGATTCAATGCCTAATCGTTTGCTTGATATTCTGCAGTTGAGATTTTCGCGCGGCCTCGCTGCGCCCGTGCTGATTTCTTGTGACAACTTACCAGCCAACGGCCAATTTCTTCAAAGAGTTCTCTTGGCGAGTGCACATCAGCGAGATCTTGATTCGGATTTCCAACAATGGCTAGCAAATATCTCTACTCCTAATTCAATGGTAGATCGGATCGTTCCTGCCATCACGCCATCTGCAATTGAAGAGTTTGAACGCGAATTTGGGTTTTGTGATGAGTCGCTTATTTCTACCGAGCCATTTCGACAGTGGGTAGTTGAACCACATGCCGGCGACAGACTTCTTGCCGACATTGGCATTGAAATCTCTCCTCAAGTGGAGGAGTATGAGGCTTTAAAGTTGCGACTCTTTAATGGCGCCCACTCGACAACGGCATATTTCAGTCAATTGTCCGGAATTGAATATGTCTATCAAGCGATTGCGCTGCAGAAGTGGAGTGGATTTATCGCCCGGCTCCAAGAGCAATTAGCGAACTCTTTCGTAGCCCCGAGCTCCGTTGATGTAGCGAAATATTGTGCACAAGCACGAGCACGGATAGGAAATAGCGCAGTAGCTCATCGAGGCGCTCAAATCGCTATGGATGGCTCGGCAAAATTGCCACAACGACTCTTTCTTGCCATGAACGCTCTTCATCAGGCAGGGCAACCTCGGGAGCGAATCGCCTTCGCCATTTCCCTCTGGATTAGATTTTTGCAAAGTGGACTATCTGTTACAGATCCACTCGCAGAGGGGCTGCTAGATCGGGCACGAGTAGAGGAATCAAATCGCGCAGTCCGCCAAGTAATGCAGACTCCGGGTTTGCAGGCCCCAATAAACGAGGAGGAGTGGCCTGTAATTGCTGGCTATCTTGATCAGGTGCAGAAATTTGGCCCACTTGCTGTGGCAGAGAATCTCTAACCGTTATTGAGTTGAACCATATAGTCGCGAGAGATTAAATTCGCGGTGGCCACCTTTCTCGGCGGCAGTGAGTTTGCCATTTGCCACTTCGATGATTTCATTAAAGATTCGGGCGCCGACCTCTGCGAGTGTTTCGGTTCCATCAGCAATAGTGCCGGCATTTAAGTCGATCAAATCTGGGAGCGCAGTAGCCATCTCGGTATTGGTTGCTGCCTTAATGGTTGGGATGACAGCAGAACCAGTTGGTGTGCCGCGACCTGTAGTGAAGACGGTGATATTGACATCGGCTGCAGCAAAACCAGTCAACTGTTCGATGTCATGCCCTGGAGTGTCCATAAAGTAGAGACCAGGATCAGTAGGAACGAAGGCATAGTCGAGCACCCCTGTAAAAGGGGCGTTCCCTGCTTTCTTTGCGGCGCCGAGTGATTTCTCTTCGAGAGTAGTCAACCCACCTTCGATATTTCCACGGCTAGGTTGCGCTCCTCGAATATCAATTCCCTCATAAGTAATGGAACGTTCATATCGAGCAACGACATCGATAATCGCTTGCCCAACTTCAGGTGTTTTTGCACGGGCAGCGAGGAGATGTTCGGCGCCAAGAATCTCCATGGTTTCAGCGAGTATCGAGGTGCCGCCCAGTTCCACAAATTTGTCACTGGCAACTCCGAGCGCAGGATTGGCAGTAATTCCCGAATATGCATCCGAACCGCCGCATTCGAGACCAAGAACAATCGCACTCCATGGCGCGCTCTCCCGCTTGATGGATGCAACCAGAGGAAAGACTTCTGAGACCGACTCCATGAGGCGTTGGCGCAAATTATCGAAGCCACCAGAATCTCTTAGAGTGAGATAGGCGATGGGCATCTCGCGTTTGGCTCGCGCCGCTTGCACGATTTCATCCTCTGCTGCTGAGCCCACGCCAATCACTATCGTCGCTCCTACATTTGGATTGACTGCGAAACCGGAAAAGACCCGATGGATTCGATCCCAATCGCTATCGATTTCACCACTCCAGTCATGGGCGACAGAGGTAATTACTGATTGAGCGGGGTGGTTTACCCGCACCTCTTCAGCAAGTTGATTGAGCGCATTATGGAGCGGAAGGATGAGGATGTAGTTGCGAAAGCCCCACTTTCCATTTTTTCGTGAATATCCTGTCAGCAATGATGGCTCACTTCCACTCATCACACGCTCCGAACCATACGAGGAACGACAATTTCTCCGATTTTCTTGGCCTCAGATTTGCTCGCTTCACCATTGGCGACAGCAAGCAATCTTTCGAATAGATGCTCAGCTGACGTGCCGCTCCTGCAATCGAAGTCATCTACAAGCGCCTGATGGAGAAGGGATTGAGTATTAGCAATCGTGACCACTGGAATCAGCGGGAGCCCGGTGGGGGGTTGATTGGCATCAGGGAATGAGGCGATTACATGAGTCCGCTCGCGGATGAGTTTGGCAAAATTCCGAGAAGGCTCCTTGAAATCGTTGGATAACACGAGTGTATGTCCTGCCTTCGCAACCAGATCTGCAAAACCATCGAGCAATCCCGCTTCAGGGTTGCCCTCGACACCAATCACTAAGTGATCAAGGGGGGCGTGCGGAGCATCAACGCGAAGCTGGCGCGCCGCTTCAACGCTGAGTTCAAGCGCACCTGTCATACCCGCGCTCTCTTGGATAACTACATACCTTGTCTCGGGGAATTTGACTGTAATGCTTTCAGTAAGTTCATTTCCTTGAAGCGTTTCGCAGCCAAGACCCAGGACTAGCGTCGAGTGGATATTTGGATGGCCGGCTAGCGCAACAAAGAAATCATTTACTCCAGCGACATCAGGCCCGATGATTGCGCAGCCATGTTGATGGGAAAAAGTTATTGCGCCGACTTCTTCTGCAACTTTCTTTGAGAGGTGAGTTGAGCAGACAACGGAGGGAAGAATGAGTTGAAAACTACGCACACCTACGCCACGCGAATTATTTGCGTACCCGGTAATCATGCGATGGGTTCCGTTGATACTCGATCACCAATGACGTTGTGGGTATGGACATGAGATCCTCGAGGAATGTGCGCAAATGCATGGCCCATTCGCTCTCCATATTTGATAATGGGGTCGCCTTTTGCGATATCAACGAGCGCAATCTTGTGGCCGCGAGGAATGACGGTCTTCACCTCTAATGTGGATGCGATATCACTCTGTTCGATTCGCATTCCTACAGGAAGTTCTTGCAAAGCGATTGCGATGTTGTCTCTTGCGTCCAAGACAATCAAGGAATTCACTCGTGCCATGCCAAAACTTTATCGGAAAAAGTAGAGACCCCCGACGGTATGAGGCGCCGAGGGTCTCTGATCTAGAGGGATTTAGATATCGAAGTAGAGCTCGAACTCCGCTGGATGTGGACGAAGTCGGACGTAGTCGACCTCTTCCTTCCGCTTGAAGGCAATCCAGGTATCAATCAAATCCTGAGCGAAGACGCCACCTTGGGTAAGGAATGCGTGATCCTTCTCGAGGTTATCGAGAACTTCGCCGAGTGAACCTGGAACCTGTGGAATCGAAGCAGCCTCGGCCCCTTCAAGCTCGTAGAGATCCTTATCAACTGGCTTTGGTGGCTCGATCTTGTTCTTGATGCCATCAAGTCCAGCCATCAACATCGCAGCAAATGCAAGGTATGGATTAGATGATGGATCTGGGCAACGGAATTCAATTCGCTTTGCCTTTGGATTTGAACCTGTAATCGGAATTCGAATACATGCGGAGCGATTACGAGCCGAATAGACCAAGTTAACTGGCGCTTCGTAGCCAGGAACAAGGCGGCGATAAGAGTTTACGGTCGGGTTGGTAAAGGCAAGTAGTGATGGCGCGTGCTTGAGCAAGCCACCGATGTACCAACGTGCCATATCGGAGAGATCGCCATAGCCCTCGCCCCAGAAGAGCGGCTTGCCATCTTTCCATAGCGATTGGTGAACGTGCATACCCGATCCATTGTCACCAAAGAGCGGCTTTGGCATGAAGGTTGCAGTCTTACCTGCCTGCCATGCGGTGTTCTTGATGATGTACTTGAACTTCATCAATTCATCGCCCGCGCTCAAGATGTCGGTGAACTTGTAGTTGATCTCCATCTGACCTGCAGTTCCCACTTCGTGGTGTGATCGCTCAACTTGAAGCCCTGCTTTTCCAAGGTTCATCACCATTTGATCACGCAGATCTGCAAATTGATCTGTTGGCGAAACAGGGAAGTATCCACCCTTGATTCGAGTGCGATATCCGCGGTTCGGCGTTCCATCTGCGTCGTATTCGATGCCAGTGTTCCATGCACCTTCATAAGAATCGATGTGGTGGTAAGCCTCATTCATTCCGGTCTTGAAACGAACGCCGTCGAAGACGTAGAACTCTGCCTCCGGTGCGAAGAATGCAGTGTCCGCGATTCCAATTGAACGCATGTATTCCACTGCCTTGGCGACAATGCCACGTGGATCACGTGAATACGGCGAGTTGTCCACTGGGTTATGTACGGAGAAGAGAATGACGAGAGTCTTCTCTTTACGGAATGGATCGATAAATGCAGAACCCGGCACTGGAAGTAGCTTCATATCAGATTCATGAATCGATTGAAAACCTCGAATCGATGAACCGTCAAACATTAACCCTTCAGTGAATACCGCTTCGTCAAAAGATTGAGCAGGAACATTGAAGTGGTGCTGAATGCCTGGTAGATCGATAAATCGAACATCGACTAACTTGACATCTTCCTTCTTGATATAGGCAAGGATTTCGCTTGCACTTTTAAACATCTCTTCCTCCATTTTCATTCTCTTAAGCGTTTACCCAAGAGGCGTGCTCATACATGTGGATGAAGAGCCACTCAGCGTCTCTGGTGAAGGGCGCTCCAACGAAGCGAAAGGCTAGGCCAGAGCCATGAAGCGGGAATAACCCCCATGTTTCGGGATTGTTACCTTTAGTGGAGTCAACCTTGAGGGTTGCCCGTACTCTTGGGGGGTGAGCGAGAACCCCGATGAACTAGGCGCCCTGGGGGAGCCGGCTATAGCGATTGCCAGCTATGGGCGCAGGCTCAATGCCCTGATTCTCGATTGGTTGGCCGCCTATCTCATCGCAGGGTTGATAGCCCAAGATCTCATAGATCAAGGGTGGTTACATCTAGCAGTTTTCTTTGTAGAGGTTGCGCTCTTCACGGCACTCCTGGGCGGTTCGGCTGGCCAAGTTGTCGTAGGAATTCGGATCGTGGATATCGATACCCACATGAAGATCGGAGTTCTGCCCACCCTTATCCGCACCCTACTTATCTGCTTAGTCGTACCACCGCTGCTTACTGTTCATGGTCGCGGTTTGCACGATCGCGCGGTGCGCACTATCCCTACGGTGCGAATTTAGCGCTTAGGAATCTTTCGCATATTGGGTAGCGGACCTTTGGGCATCGGCAACTTCGCTCCGCCAATAGATTTCTCGCGCGCTCTCGCCTCCCGAAGTTGAGACTTCGTTAACTTCTTAGGAAGTTTCTTGAAGTGCTTCTGTAACTTGCGAAGTGGAATGCGTCCTTCACCTTCACCGACGAGCACTTCATGAACTGGAACTCCTGAGAGGAATCGCTCCATCTTCCGTCGTTCGTCGGTCATCATCACGCGGACTGCATTACTTCCCTCGCCAGTTACTACGACGCCAGCTCGGCCAAGACTGCGATGTACCAGATCCTGATTCCGTGCGACTTGAACACCAGCTGTTGTACTCCACCCTTTACGAATAGACATGAGAACGCTTGCTCCTGCTCCCACTTGATCTTCGATTGATGAATAGGCGGCAGATTCGGCTAATCGAGAGAAGATAAAGAGGGTGAGAATGATGGCAAAAGGAATGGTCATTAAAGAGAAGTAGATTGTTCTTCCTACGATTACTCCCAGGCCGACTCCCACTGCCATGACCAAGGCGAAGATGATTGTGAGCAGGACTGGTAAGAGTGGACGGGCCTCGCGCGTTACGCGATAGGCCTGCTTTAAAGTCTTAATCCACTCTGGTGATTTACGTGGTTTTTTCTCGCGCGCCATGTCCTAAAGGTTACCCTCTCTCGCCCTCGACTTCTTCCAAGGTAGGGGCGCTCCCACCTAAACGAGCAGGGGCCCACCATTGGCCACGATGCTCATCGGGATATTCATCCTGCACTTTCCTAAGCAACGTCTCCAAGGCCGACTTGATCCGCCCTTCGGCGCTCTCCACCTCTGTCTCACGGGTGAAAATCAAGGGTTTTCCGACATAAATCGAAATTGGGAATTTATTCCTGCGAAAATCTCGCTTTCGTCCCTTAGTCCAGATCCGCTGACTTCCCCAAACAATCGTGGGAATGACTGGAACATCGGCGCCAATCGCCAAACGGGCCGCGCCAGATTTCATCGATTTAATCTCGAAACTTTTCGAAATAGTTGCTTCGGGGAAGATGCCAACTATTTCACCGGCCTTGAGTGCGCGCAACGCTGCAACAAACGATGCCGATCCTGAATTGCGATCAACACTAATATGATGCATACCGCGCATGAGTGGGCCGGCAATTTTGTTATCAAAAATCTGCTTCTTCGCCATGTAGCGGACATATCTTTTAGCAGGTAGAGCCGCTGTTCCTGAAATTGCAAAATCGAGGTAGCCAACATGGTTGATTGCCAAAATTGCACCACCCGAGCGCGGAATATTCTCCTCGCCTTTAATGATAAATCGCAGGCCCAAGTATTTCCAAAGAAGGCGAACGACGAGAATGACTCCTGGGTACACCCGATCAGTCATGTGCGGCTATCGCCTGCTTAGCATCTCGGGCTTGTGCATATAACTTTCCTGCTCGATAACTTGAACGCACTAATGGCCCACTCATCACTCCAGCAAAGCCAATCTCTCTCGCAAGAGCAGCCAATTCAACAAACTCTTCAGGCTTCACCCAACGTTCGACAGGATGATGTTTGGCAGTAGGTCGTAGATATTGGGTGATGGTGATCAAATCACAACCTGCTTGATGGAGATTCACCAGCGCTTCTTCGATTTCCGCTCGCGTCTCACCTAATCCGAGGATGAGATTGGATTTTGTGATGAGCCCAAAGTTTCGTGCCTGTGATATGACATCTAGGGAGCGTTCATAGGTGAATGCAGGTCTGATTTGGCGAAATATTCGTGGCACCGTCTCAAGATTATGTGCAAATACTTCAGGGCGAGCGGCGAAGACCTGTTCGAGCAATTCAGGTCGAGCATTGAAGTCGGGAGCGAGCATTTCAACACCGCAACCCGGCACTAATTCGTGAATCTTGATAATCGTTTCGGCATAGAGCCATGCGCCTTCATCATCTAAGTCATCCCGAGCAACGCCAGTAACCGTTGCGTAACGAAGTTCCATCTTTGCCACCGACTCTGCCACGCGTCGTGGTTCATCGCGATCAAGGGGGAGGGGCTTTCCGGTATCGATGTTACAAAAGTCGCAGCGTCGGGTGCAGACCGAACCTCCGATGAGAAAGGTTGCTTCACGATCTTCCCAACATTCAAAGATGTTCGGACATGCTGCTTCTTGGCAGACAGTATGTAACCCTTCGCCAGAGACTAATGAGCGAAGGCTTGTGTATTCCGGCCCCATTTTGGCTTTGGTCTTGATCCATTCAGGTTTTCGTTCGATGGGAGTCTGAGCATTACGCGCTTCAATTCGCAATAACCGTCTTCCATCAGGGGCGGGCGCGTTCATGCAAGAACCCTCTCGAACTCGATAGCTAATTCCTCTGAGAGAATCGGAAGAACTTCTCCGATGCTCACATCTCTTCCAAGTTCGGCGCTCATAGAGGTAGTGATCACATCAGGAATTCCACATGGGATGATCTGCTCGAAATAGGAGAGATCCGGATTGACGTTGAGCGCGAAGCCATGGGTAACAATCCCTTTCGCCACTCGTATTCCAATCGCTGCAATTTTGCGCTCTCCTCGCGAATCGTTTAACCAGACACCAGAGTTATCGCAAATCTGATAGCCCTGAATCCCAAAACGTTTGAGCGTGGCAATGAGAGCGCGCTCAAGGGTGCGAACGAAATCAACGACTTTGGTCGGTTCCTTTAATTTTACGATTGGATAGCCAACAAGTTGACCAGGACCATGCCAGGTTATTTTTCCTCCACGATCAACATCAATAACCGGAACGCCATTTACGGGACGTTCATGATCTTCCGTTCTTCGCCCAGCGGTGTAGACCGATGGATGTTCAAGCAATAACAGGGTTGACTGCGCAGCTCCACTGAGAATTTTTTCGTGGAGATCTCGCTGGATGCGTAGAGCATCTCCATACTCAATAAGCCCAAGGTTGCGCACAAGAAAGCGTGAATCCGTCACAACCGCCATAGGCGATAGCCTACTCAAGAGGGGCGAATCGAAGGTATTTCTGCTGTTGGCGCTAAGATTTGCCGGTGCTCATCCCCAGGGATTGATGCTCAAATTGAGAGGAATTTCACCCCGTGTCTACTGAAATGAATACCGCTTCGCTCGCTCACCGAACCGGTCGTGCTCGTAAGGGTCTATGGATTGCAATCATCGTGGTATTTGGATGGCTCGCTATCGGCGGCATATCAGGGCCGGTCTTTTCCAAGATCTCTACTGTTCAGGAGAACGACAACTCTGCATTCTTACCTGAGAGCGCCGAATCGACCATCGCAAGCAAGATAACGGTGAAGTTCTCCAACCAATCCGCCGACCTATTGCCCACCCTGCTTTTAGCGGTAGGGAATGTAAGCCCACAGAGCAATCCGCAAGTTTTTGCAAAACTCAACTCTTACGCAAGCGCACTTGGTGAGAAAATCCTCCCTGAGTCCAAGAAACCATTGCGAGAGTACTTCATTGCAGGCGCACCACTCCAGGCAATCCCATCTGCCGATGGCAAAGCGGTTTTGATAAATGTCCAACTCAACTCAAAGATTGCTGGCGAGAATGTCAACGATGAACCAATCCTTCCTCTTATCATCGATTTCATTCGTGAGGACTTAGAGAAGAATTTTGGTGGCGATTCAATCGAAACCCATGTCACAGGGCCTGGTGGAATCTTTGCCGATCTCTTTGGCGCATTTGGATCTATTGATACCCGATTGCTATCTACCACTTTGATTGTCGTTGCCATCATTTTGATTATTGTGTATCGCTCACCTTTCCTTTGGATCATCCCGCTTTTCACAGCCGCGCTCGCGCTCGCCTTCGCGACGATGATCGTCTATTACCTTGCAAAAGCAGACATCATCGATCTCAATGGCCAGACTCAAGGAATCCTCGATGTGCTCGTACTCGGAGCCGCAACCGACTATGCCCTCCTCTTGATTTCACGTTATCGAGAAGAGCTCCATCTTCATCGATCACGTTTTACCGCTATGCGGGTTGCGCTACGAGGAGTGGTTGAACCGATTTTGGCGTCGGGTTCGACGGTCATCGCTGGTTTGATGGTCCTTCTTTTGAGTGATCTCTCCAGTAACCGAGGTTTAGGTCCAGTTGGTTCGATTGGCATTGCATGTGCAATGTTCGCTGCGCTTACCTTACTTCCCGCAGCTTTGGTGCTGGTTGGCCGATGGGTATTTTGGCCAAAGAAACCAAAGTTTAATTCAGAAGATGAAAAACTCTCCGGGTTGTGGTCCAAGGTTGGCAATTTGGTAGATAGAAAGCCACAGCCCGTCTGGATTAGTACCGCAGTTTTATTGGTAATTTTTGCCGGCTTCTCAATTACCTTGAAGTCTGATGGTTTAGCGCAAACAGATGCGTTTACCACTCGACCTGATTCTGTGATTGGTCTTGAGAAACTCGGCGAACACTTTCCTAGTGGGGAAGGTACTCCAGTAGAGATTGTCGTGAGAGAGAGCGACCTCCAGCAGTCAATTGCCGAAATTTCTCAGGTTAAGAATGTGGCATCGGTCGTGCCTGTCACCAATTTTGATATGGCCACGATGACACCGACCAAAGATGTGAAAGTGATAGATGGCAATATCCTGCTTTACGCCACTCTCTCCGTTGCTGCTGACTCCACAGAGGCAAAGAACACCATTCCACTCATCAGAGAAGCAGCGAAGTCCGTTAATGAGAGAAGTCTTGTTGGCGGCCAGACGGCAATTGGGTACGACGTCGATCAATCATCGAAGCGTGATAATCGAGTCATTATTCCAATCGTTCTTATTCTTATCGCGCTGATTCTTGGATTGCTATTACGAAGCATTCTCGCATCAGTTCTCTTGCTTGTAACAGTGGTGCTCTCATTCTTCGCCACACTTGGGGTATGTGCTCTGGTATTCGAATACGTTTTTGGTTTCAAGGGAACGGATGCCAGTTTCCCGCTCTTTGCCTTCGTTTTCTTAGTAGCGCTGGGCATTGACTACAACATCTTCCTTATGACTCGCGTTCGCGAAGAAGCACAGAAGATCGGCACCGAAGCCGGCGTCATTCGCGGTCTCACTGTCACCGGTGGCGTGATCACCTCAGCTGGAATCGTGTTAGCCGCGACTTTTGGAGTCCTCGGTGTGCTGCCACTGGTATTCCTTGCCGAACTTGGTTTTGCAGTGGCATTCGGAGTATTGCTCGACACCATCGTGGTTCGCTCACTCTTAGTGCCGGCGCTAGTTCGTATTCTTGGTAAGAAAATCTGGTGGCCAAGCAAACTCTCCAAGGTGGGTATCGATTGAGTTCACTACGAGCTGGTTTAGTTGGATATGGGTTAGGTGGTCGAGTTTTCCACGCGCCTCTTCTAGTAGGTGCCGGGTTTGAAATCGGAGTGATCCTCACCAATTCGCCGGAGCGAATTGCCCAGGCGAAGAAGGATTTTCCTGACGCGAAAATCGTCTCGACTATGGACGAGTTACTCGCATCTTCTCTTGATGTAGTCGTCATCTCTTCGGCGAACCAGGTCCATGCCGAGCAGGCGCTTGCAAGTATTGCTGCAGGAGTGGCAACTGTTATCGATAAACCAGTTGGTCGAGATCTACCAGAAACCAAAGCGATATTTGCTGCTGCCGAGAGCGCTGGAGTAAAGGTATGCGCCTTCTTCAACCGTCGGTGGGATAGCGATGCCCTGACTCTTAAGAGAGTGATTCGCGAGCGATCACTCGGTCCGATTCACCGCTTTGAGTCCAGGTTCGAGAGATACAAACCTGAAATTGCCAATTACGGATGGCGAGATGCAAGCAATCGTGAAGCCGGTGGAGGGTGGCTACTAGATATCCAAACTCATTTAGTTGCTGGAGCGCTCGATCTTTTTGGACCAGCGGAGGTTGGCTTCGCTTCGATGCGTAATATTCGCGGCGCTTCCGATGATGATGTGATCATCGTGCTCCATCACTTGATGGGAGTGGATTCTTATCTCACTGCAAGTGCAGTTGCTGGTTTCACAGGTCCGCGTGTGCGCTTATCTGCTCGAGGCGGAACACTCGTTATTGATAATCTTGATCCTCAGGAGGACTTGCTCAAGAGTGGAAAAATTCCCTATGACGGGAAATGGTCGATACCCACGCAAGCGCAAGCCAAACTTTATCGAGGAGATAACAATTCATTTGAAGAGATCCCTGCCGAGAATGGGAACTATGTCGATTACTATCTTCATGTACGGCGTGCGATAGAGAGTGATGCGCCAATGCCAGTTCCACCTAAGGATGCACTTGAGGTCGCCCGCCTGATCGATATCGCAAGAGAGATATCACTGCGGTGATTGTTGTTGTTGGCGGTGGCCTTGCGGGATTACGAGCAGCGCTGACTATTCAAGAGAGCGGTCAACAAGTTCATTTGATTGAAGGCAATAGCAATGTGGGTGGACGAGTCACGTCACAAGATATAGACGGATTCACTCTTGATCGTGGATTTCAGGTTATCAACCCCGGTTATCGCGAATTAGAGCGGCTAGATATTCGCACCCATTTTCACCCAATCCCAGCGGGCGCGGTGGCTATGGTCGGTGGACAGTGGCGCTTCTTTGGTGATCCACGGCGAGAGATACGAACAATTGTTGGGGCGCTCCCCAGTATCGCAAGTAATCCGTTGCCCTTCTTCTCGCTATTGCGTGCAGTCTTAGTTGCCAGAATCGAAGAAGGGGAGAGCGCGGCAACATTTCTCCATCGAATCGGAATAAGTGGCGAAATTTATGGCGCGATAGTTGAGCCCTTTCTCCGTGGAGTCTTTCTCACTGCTCTTACGCAGGTGGATGCGAAATTTGCCAGGCGTGTGCTCCGTTCACTTTATCGCCAAGTGCCAGGCCTGCCCGATGGTGGCGTGCAAGCCCTTTCACAGGAGTTACGTAATCGATTGAAATCTATTCAGTGTGGTGAATGGGTCCACGAGATAACTCGCTCCGGAAAGGGATTCTCCGTGAGAACGGAGAGTTCGACAATCTCCGCTCGCAAGGTGATTGTTGCTACGGATTACTCAAGCGCAGAAAGTTTCTCGGAACATCTGCCGCATATTAATTTTGCTCGCTCGACTGCATGGTATTTCACGCTCGAAGACCCGTTACCTATGCAACATCAACTTCATGTTGCATCACTGAGTTCTGGGCCGATAGTCACCGCAATCGACCTTGCAGCTGTGGTGCCCAGTTATTCTCCAGATGGCAGAGGCTTGCTCTCTGTCACAACGCTTGAGCGATGCGAAGAGTCTGCAGTGCGTAGCCAACTTGGAGAGATGTATGGCGAAGCGATAACTGGTGATCTCATCACTACATTTGATATCGATAATGCGCTACCCATCATTGAGCCAGGAGCGAAGCGAAGTGGGATGCTGGAGGATGAAGGTCTGATTTTCGCAGGGGATTACTTCACTGAACCATCTCAGAATGGGGCGCTGCTATCAGGTCGTTTAGCGGGTGAAGCTGCAATCAACAATTGAAGCGCTAGTGTGCCGCCAATTTTGCTAGAGCGGGAGCCAGGTGTGGGTAGTCGAAGGTAAATCCTGCTTCATTGAGCCGCTCGGGCAAAACGCGCTTTGAACCGAGAATCTCGGTAGAGAATCCACCCAAGGTGAGTTTGAGCGCGAAGCCAGGTACTGGCAGGAGCGCTGGTCTACGCAGGGCGCGAGCAAGGGCAGCGATGAATTCACTGTTAGTTGCTGGGTTAGGTGCTGTGAGATTGATAGGGCCAGAAAGATCGCTGTCAATGAGGAAATCGATAGCGCGAACCTCATCATGAATAGTGATCCAGGACCACCACTGTCTTCCTGAGCCTAGTTTTCCCCCGAGGCCAAATTTGAAGAGCGGCATCATTCGTCCCAGCGCTCCGCCAGTGGGATCAAGGACAAGTCCGGTGCGGATCTTCACTGTTCGCACCGAAGGCGCGCTATCTGCTGCGCGTTCCCACTCCAAACATACATGCGCAAGGAAATCATCTCCGCCACTATCATTCTCCGTTACTGCACGATTTCCGGTCTCGCCATACCAACCAATTGCGCTTGATGAGATAAGCGATTTGATTTTCAATTGTTCGGCAGCGCTAGCGATAGTTGTCGTTCCATAAAGTCGAGAATTAAGAATCTCACCCTTATACGCGGCGCTCCATCGCTTATCTCCGACGCCAGCACCTGCAAGGTGCACAATCGAATCAACTCCTTCAAGAGCGACTAGATCAACCTTGCCCTCCATGGGGTCCCAAAACGCTTCATCTTTTGCTCGCGGTTCCCGTCGGACGAGCTTGATGACAGTGTCACCTTTCTCGCGGAGGTGAGCAACGAGAGCAGAGCCAATGAGACCTGAAGCGCCAGTAACTGCGATGGTCCGTGGCATCGCTTCTATATTCCTAGATCAGCTTCGAAGCGACCAAGTTCCAGACGCTCTTTAAGCGTGCCTAAGAATCGTGCTGCATCAGCGCCGTCAACAATTCGATGATCATAAGAGATTGCAAGGTAGACCATTGAGCGAATTGCAATCTTCTCTTCACCATCAGCCTCAGTAATGACGACAGGACGTTTGACGATTGATCCAATTCCCAGAATTGCTACCTGAGGTTGGTTGATAATCGGAGTGTCAAAGAGCGCACCGCGGCTTCCTGTGTTGGTAATAGTGAAAGTGCCACCGCTTAATTCATCAGGATTGATCTTGCTCTCGCGGGTTCGTAGTGCAACATCATTGATGCGGCGAGCTAATCCACCAAGATTCAAGTCGCCAGCATCTTTAATTACGGGCACTAGTAGTCCGCGTTCGGTATCAACGGCGATGCCAAGATTCTCCGTGCCGTGATAGACGATGTTTTCGCCATCAATCGAAGCGTTGACGACTGGATGTTGCTTGAGCGCCTCACATACTGCTACCGCAAAGAATGGCAGGAAGGTGAGGTTGACCCCTTCGCGCTCTTGGAAAGAGTTCTTTGCTTTGACTCGCAGTTTTGCGATCTTGGTGACATCTACTTCGATAACCGTGGTGAGTTGCGCAGAAGTTTGGAGCGATTCAACCATTCGCGAGGCAATGACTTTTCGCAAGCGAGTCATCGGGACGCTCGTGCCGCGAAGTGGGGAGGCGGATATGGCAGCTGCTGGAGCCGGCGTTGCGCTCACCGCTTGAACTGGAGCCGGCGTTGCGCTCACCGCTTGAACTGGAGCCAGAGCGCGTGCTCGTTCAGCAGAATCGTAAACATCCTGTTTGCGAATTCGTCCACCAACGCCTGTTCCAGAGGTGCTGGCAAGATCCACCTGTAGCTCTGCAGCAAGTTTCCGTACTAGTGGTGTGACATACGAATCAGATTCCACGCCCTTATTCTGTGCAGCCTGTGCAGCCGGAGCAGGAATCGTATTCATGGGAGCGTGTTGTGCAGCAACAGGCGCAACCGGAGCAACCGAGACAGCAGGAGCAGCAGGAGCGCTTACTCCACCAGAAGAGCTAATCGCAGCGAGCTTGCCGCCAACTGGAACGACTGAATCTGCAAGAGCAAAAATCTCACTGACCGTTCCTGCGACGGGAGAGGGGATTTCGGTATCGACTTTGTCAGTGGATACTTCAAGAAGCGCTTCGTCCATTGCCACCGCTTCGCCAACGCTCTTGAGCCAACGAGTAACGGTCCCTTCGGTCACGCTCTCACCAAGGGCTGGCATCACCACAATTTCGGCAGCAGTATTACTAACTGACGCTGCAGGTACAGCAGGTGCAGCAGGTGTGGCAACTACTGGAGCAACTGGAGCAGCAACTGGCGCCGCTACCGGTGCAGCAGCTGCAGGTGAACCATCATTGATAACGACTAATTCGGCCCCGACGGGAACAGTCTGGTCAACTGCAACAAGAATCTTTGCAACGGTGCCTGCTACAGGAGAGGGGATTTCGGTATCGACCTTGTCGGTCGAAACCTCGAGGAGCGGTTCGTCGACTGCGACCTGATCGCCCTCATTCTTAAGCCAACGAGTAACGGTGCCTTCGGTCACGCTCTCACCAAGGGCTGGCATCACTACATTAAATGACATCGTCTTCTCCGTCTTCTCCTCTTATTCTCGCTAATCGTAATAACTATCCGTGGGCGTGCAATGGCTTGCCCGCCAAAGCCAAGTGGGCCTCACCCATCGCCTCAGACATGGTGGGGTGGGCGTGGATGAAAGGGGCGACATCATCGGCGCTCGCCTCCCAGTTGAAGATGAGTTGCGCTTCAGCGAGTAATTCTCCGACGCGAGAGCCGACCATATGAATACCCAATACCGGGCCGTTCTTCTCCGAAACGAGTTTTATCGAACCTGAGGTACGCAAGATTTGAGATTTTCCATTTCCTGCCAAGTCATAAACAAGCTCCACAACATCATGTCCGCGCTCTTTTGCCTGTGCGGTAGTCAATCCCACCGAGGCAACTTCTGGCTCGGAGTAAGTCACTCGTGGAACGCCGTCATAGTTGATAGGTCGTGGGTTGAGCCCTGCAATCTCTTCAGCGACAAGAATTCCTTCACCAAAACCTACATGTGCCAACTGTAGGGTAGGAATCAGATCTCCAACAGCAAAGACATTAGGCAGATTGGTGCGGCACTTCTCATCGACGAGAACGTAGCCATGATCCATAGCCACGCCAATCTCTTCATAACCAAGGTTTGCAGATGTTGGTCCGCGGCCGACGGAGACAAGAAGTAGGTCTGCTTCGAATTCACGTCCATCTTCAAGCGCCACCTTTACGCCATTTCCAATTGGTGTAGCGCTCTTGAAGCGAACTCCAAGTTCGAAATTGATTCCACGTTTGCGGTAAGCGCGCTCTAGTAACTTCGAAGACGACTCATCCTCGAGTGGAACTAGGTGTTGCAATCCTTCGATGATTCGGACGTCAGAACCAAATGATTTCCACACCGAAGCAAACTCACAGCCAATCACACCACCACCAAGAACAATGACGCTCTTGGGAACATAATCCAATGCGATGGCATGATCACTGGTGACAATCGTGGTGCCATTAATCTCGAGCCCCGGAAGAGTCTTGGGGTAGGAGCCAGTAGCAAGGACTAGATTTTTACCGGTGTACTTCTCGCCGTTGACTTCCACAGTGTTCGCTGAAACCACTTTGCCATGGCCCTCGATAAAGGTGATGCCTCGACTTTTCACTAGGCCTTGAAGGCCCTTGTAGAGTTTGGAGATCACACCATCTTTATAAGTGTTCACCCCTGGCATATCGATGCCACCCAATTCCGCGACGACGCCAAACTCATGCGCCTCCCGGGTGTTGTCGGCAATCTCGCCAGCATGAAGTAGCGCCTTCGTTGGGATACAGCCCCGATGGAGGCAGGTGCCGCCTAACTTGCCCGCTTCAATCAGCGCCACAGAGAGACCAAGTTGAGCCGATCGAAGGGCACAGGCATATCCACCTGAGCCGCCACCAAGAATCACTACATCAAAAGACATGTACCTAACTCCACTCTCGGGTGCCATCAAGGTTTACGAGGGATATCTTCCCACTTTCAGCGGGTACTCGTGACCTCGGCAAGGTGGACTAGCGAGCGAACGGCAAAGCCCACCCCGCCTACAGGGGTGTACCCGTGCGGCTCTCCCTCGTTATAGGAGGGGCCGGCAATATCCAAATGGAGCCAGGGCAGATCGGCGGGAACGAACTCGCGTAAGAAGAGACCAGCAACCAGCATTCCACCCATTCGCTCGCCGATATTTGCAAGATCGGCAGTCGGGGAATCTAACGAAGGGCGCAACTCTTCAGGAAGTGGCATTGGCCAAAAGTTCTCGCCCGCGCTTTTGGCTGCGCTTAAGAATTGATCTCGGAACCGGTCGTCGTTGCCCATCACTGCCGCTGTTCTCTTCCCGAGAGCGATGATTTGCGCACCCGTTAACGTCGCAACATCGATGATGCCATCGAGATCTTTACTTACTTCAACTGCTCGTACCAAGGCATCAGCCAGGATCAATCGCCCCTCTGCATCGGGGTTCAAGACTTCGACAGTCTTGCCGCCATAAATCGAAATCACATCGCTAGGCCTTGTAGCAGATTCGCTAACCATGTTCTCAGCAAGTGGCGCCCATGCATCTATTGCAACCGGAATTCTTAATTCGGCAATCGCAATGATTGCACCGACAACCGCGGCTGCGCCGCTCATATCCGATTTCATCGCTTCCATACCTTGAGCAGGTTTTAACGCAAGACCTCCGGTGTCGAAGGTGATTCCTTTGCCCACATATGCATACTTCCTTCGCGCTTTCGCAGGACGATATGAGAGGTGGAGCAAACGAGGAGGGTTGGCAGACCCTTGGCCTACCGCAGTGATTCCACCGTAACCTTCATTACGTAGTTGTACATCACTCTTAATTTGAACCTTCACAGAATTAGGTAGAAGTTTTTTGACAAGCGTGATGAAAGTAGTTGGCGTTAGGTAACTTGGTGGCATGTTGATGAGATCGCGAACCATAAGAACTTGTTTGATAATAATTTCAGATCTCTTGAGAGTTTGAGAGCTGTTCTTGATTGAACGGCCTGGAGCGATTGTGATTCTCTCGAGCTGCTTCGGATTTACCGAAGATCCTTTAAATTGGTGAAATTGGTAGGCGCCAAGAAGTGCACCCTCTGCGATAGCTGCCAATTCGTCACTATTTCCAATTTCAATGGCATAAGTGGCGCGAGCGTGACCGGCAAGCGCACGTGAGGCAGCGCCAGCGGCCCGTCGAAGTTGCTCCAGATCGCCCTTCGCTGGCAGCGCAGTAGCGACAATCAATCGACCTGCTGAATCGGTCACCGACCGAGTTTCATCCGGTTCACCCTTAACCTGAGTATTTTCAAGAGCGCGCGTAAGCCATTGTGCGCTCTCTGCAGGGAGAGCTTTTTCAGCCAGCGAGAGCGTCACCGCGCTCTTGGTCTTTCTCGTGCTCACGCGATAACCAACAACCAAAGGTTCGGATGTTCCTGGCGCTCCTAGCGCGAGTGCGGTGATTTTTGTCGGCATTGGTGTCATGGGACGAGCCTAACGATTCGCGGTAAGTTGCGGTTATGGAATCGCCCCTCCTTGAGGTTCATCGCTCCCTAGGGGCAAAGTTGGGTGACTTTGCAGGGTGGCAGATGCCCCTGGAGTATCCCGCCCCCATCGGGGGTGGAACCTTGACCGAGCATGAAGCGGTACGTGAGACGGTAGCCATCTTTGATGTTTCACATCTGGGAAAGATATCTATTTCTGGTGCAGGCGCGAAGGCGTGGGCCAATGAGATATTCACCAACGATCTAAACAAAATTACCGCGGGGCAAGCGCAATACTCATTGCTCTGCGCACCGGATGGCGGAGTAATTGATGATGTCATTATTTACTGCAAAGGTGATGACGAAATTTTCATTGTGCCAAATGCAGCAAACTCTGTAGAAGTCTTTCACACCTTAAACGAAAAGCGTTCGCTCACTGAGGCAAATCTCTCTCTTACCAATCTCCATGAAGATTTTGCAGTCATTGCTCTGCAAGGACCTTTGTCATCCCGTGCGCTGGCTCAAATTGGCATTAATGTTTCTCTCGAATACATGTCTTTTGCGGAAATTACTCTCGAGGGCTCCACTTTTACACTTTGTCGCACTGGATATTCAGGTGAACATGGTTATGAATTAATTCCACCGCGCGAGATCGCAGTTTCATTGTGGAACACTTTAAGTAGAACGATATTGGCGCTCGACGGAAAGATTGCAGGTCTTGGTGCGCGCGATACCTTGCGAACAGAGATGGGTTACCCACTCCACGGTCACGAACTCTCCCTGGACATCTCTCCTTTAGATGCCAATCTCTCCTGGGCGGTGGGCTGGCAGAAGAAATTCTTTATTGGCCATGATGCGCTTCGCGTGCAGCAAGCAAAAGGAGTCGAGCGATTACTCCGTGGATTACTACTGACCGATA
>Ga0208048_1000133_pt1 | contig 37884 bp, 27 predicted proteins | sample Malawi_45m_30L_FD_184163 | JGI IMG/M metagenome (GOLD analysis project Ga0208048, IMG submission 184163) | Freshwater microbial communities from Lake Malawi, Central Region, Malawi to study Microbial Dark Matter (Phase II) - Malawi_45m_30L... | ecosystem: Environmental > Aquatic > Freshwater >...
GATCGCGGCGGTCAGGCTTGTCTTGCCGTGGTCGATGTGCCCGATCGTTCCGATATTGACGTGCGGCTTCGACCGCTCAAACTTCCCCTTTGCCATCTCGAATAGTCTCCGTCTACTTCACCGTCGCGATTAGCGTCGACGGCTCCGCTTCCACCAAGTGGTGGAGCCCACGACCGGACTTGAACCGGTGACCTCGTCATTACCAATGACGTGCTCTGCCAGCTGAGCTACGTGGGCCAGCCCGTTGCGTCCGTTCGTCTCGTTACTCTGCTTTCGTTTTCTCCAAGTGTGTGGTGGGCAGGAAGGGAATCGAACCCCCACAGTCAAAGACGGCTGATCTACAGTCAGCGGAGCTCACCACCTGCTCAACCTACCCATTGCTGGAGCCGACAACGGGACTCGAACCCGGAACCTGCGGTTTACAAAACCGCTGCTCTACCAATTGAGCTATGTCGGCGCCCACGTCGGGATGCCTTGCGGTCCGTCGGTGAGCGCTCAGCATAGAGCCCCCACCCACTCGGGTCAACCCGCGCCGTGCTCAGCCACCGTGTGATGAAGCGGCGCAAGGACTACGTGCTGGCCTCTTCGTCACCCGCGGGCAGCGGTGAGGCGGCCGAAGTCGGTGGCACGCCTTGTGCCGCGGCGGGGCGTTGGCCGAGCACCTCAAAGAGGAGGATCGAGCCGGCAACGGAGGCATTCAGGCTCGCCACTCTCCCGACCATAGGGATGCGGACGTAGAGGTCGATCCTGCGACGAATCGCCGGAGAGAGCCCTCTCCCCTCACTCCCGATCACAAGGCAGATTGGCCCTCGGAGATCGGCGCTGCGGTGATCCTGGGCGGCCTCCGCCTCCGCGCCTACCACGCGAATCCCTCGAAGGCGAAGTGCGGTGAGCTCGTCAGCGAGGTTCTCAACACGAGAGACAAGCAGGTGTTCCACGGCTCCAGCGCTCGCCTTGATCGCAGCCGGCGAAAGGGGGGCCGAGCCACGAGTTGCCATGAGGATGCCGTGAACCCCAACCGCCTCGGCGCTTCGGATCAGGCTCCCAAAGTTCTGTGGATCCTCCACTCCGTCAAGGGCCAAGATGAAGGGGGGCTCTCCGCGGCTGACCGCTCGCGCCAGGATCTCTTCAGGGGCAACCTCTGGGCGGCGTCGAACCACAAGCGCAGTCCCCTGATGCCCGTCAAACCCTGCGAGCTGGCCGATCAATGCCCCCTCCACTTCAAGGATGGGGATGCGCAGGGTGGTGGCATGGAGGACGACCTGCTGCAACGCGGCGCGACGTTGCGGAACGACGAGGAGCTTGATTGCCTCACGACGGGCCATGAACGCCTCTTCCACCGGGCGCCGCCCCGCGATCAACTCTTGATCGGGGCCTACGAGAGCGAGTGCCTGCACGGGGATGGTGCGCTTTGAGGTCCAGTGTCGTGGACCGCTGGAACGTGGGGTCCAGTTACGCGCTGGTGGACGCGCGCCAAGTTGTGGTGCGGGACGCTGGCCAGGGCGTGCGCCTGGTCGCGGGGGGCGCCGCTCTTTGTCCATTTAGTTACAACCTGAGATACGCCAGCGCTGACCATCGCGCGAATCTTCAACGAGCACGCCGAGGGCTGCAAGGTCGTCGCGCAGTCGATCTGACGCGGCGAAATCACGCGCGGCTCGTGCCGCCTCACGAGCGGCAAGCAACTCCTCAGCGCCAACTGGAAGTGTGGCGAGTGCAGGGAGAAGGGCGAGCGTCTGATCCAGTGACTGCAACGTCTCGCGCAGTGTGGCCGCACTTGCTGCGCTACACGCCGCATCAAGGTGTCGGTTCCCTTCACGAATGAGATCAAAGAGCGCGGCGAGCGCCTCAGGAACAGCAAGGTCGTTGTTCATTGCAGCGGCGAAGCGTGTCCACGTGATCGTCGCAAGTTCCACCACTTCTTTACTCACTCCTCCCGGCGCATCGGCGACGCGAGCCGCGCGCGCAATTAGCGCAGCCTCAAAGGCATCGAGACGTTTAATCGCCGCAACTGCGGCGGGGAGTGAATCGGACGTGTAGTTCAGCGACGTTCGGTAGTGCGCAGAGATCAGCACGAGCCGCAGTGCCCGCGGCTCAACCCCCTCCGCAAGGAGATCGCTGACGCGCGCAATATTGCCGAGCGACTTTGACATCTTGTCACCGCTCACATGCAGATGTGCGCAGTGTAACCACGTCCCCACGAAGCGCTTCCCTGTGGCCGCCTCAGACTGCGCAATCTCGTCTTCATGGTGCGGGAAGATCAGGTCGACTCCTCCCGTGTGCAGATCAAAGCTTTCACCGAGGTAGCGCATGCTCATCGCCGAGCACTCCAGGTGCCAGCCGGGTCGACCCGCCCCGATTGACGCCTCCCACGACGGCTCACCAGGTTTTGCCGCCTTCCAGAGGACAAAGTCGCGCACGTCATCCTTGCTGTACTCGTCCGCCTCCACGCGCTCTCCAACCCGCATCGCTTCGGGATCGAGACGTGCGAGTGTGCCGTAGCTTGGCCATGAGGCGATGCGGAAGAAAATGGATCCATCCCCCGTCTTGTATGCGTGCCCCTTCTCTAGGAGACGCTCCACGATCGCGATCTGCTCAGGGATGTGCTCGGTGGCGCGTGGCATCACATCTGGTTCTGTCATGCGCAGTGCCTGCATGTCGGACCTGAAGACGCGCTCCCAACGATCGGTGAGGGGGCGAATCTCTACCCCCTCGTTGGCCGCGGCGCGAATGATCTTGTCATCAATATCCGTGAGGTTGACCACCCAGCGCACCGTTTGTCCGCCCGCGCGCAACCAGCGGACGAGAAGGTCGGCGAAGAGGAAGCTGCGGAAGTTGCCGATATGCGCTGGCCCGTAGATCGTCGGGCCACACGAGTAGATGCCGATCTGATCTGGGTTGAGTGGCACAAACGGACGTGTGGCGCCGGAGAGGGAATCTCGCAGCTGCAGCGCAGTTTCCACTTTGGTCACTTATGCACCCCGATGTTCGGCGAGCAGGAGCGCGGTGCAGCGCACCGCGCGACCTGCCCCCTCGTCGCCGATCAGGTTACCTGTGGAGGCCTTCACGCTCACGGAGCTGGCTGGGAGGCCGACGAGTGCTGCGATCCGCTCCCCCATCTCTGGGAGCCGGTCGGCGAGTCGCGGACTGCGCGCGGTGATCGTCAGTTCAATCCAGTGCGGGGTAAGTCCTGCGGCCATCGTACGCTGCACCACTTCGCGCAGCAGATCGCCACTATCCACTCCGCGCGGAGTTGCCTCTGTTGCAGGGAAGAGTCGCCCGAGATCGCCGAGATTCGCCGCGCCAAGGAGTGCGTCGGCGGTCGCGTGAAGCACCACGTCACCATCAGAGTGGCCGCTCAATGCTGGACTCCCAGGGAAGTCCAGTCCGCCAAGACGTAACGCTCCACTGGTCCCGACCGGATGCACATCATCACCAAAGCCGACACGCAGGGAGGCGAGATTGGCACGCGCCGCGAGCGCGTTCGCGATCGCACTGAGGCGGCCATCCACGCTGCGCGCGCCTGAGGAGAGGAGCGCCTCCATCACGCGGAGGTCGCTCAAGTCGGTCAACTTGCGAAGTCGCGCATCGCCGTCAACAAGGCGCACGGTCACACCGATCCGCTCCAAGACACTCGTCTCATCGGTCGGCAGGCGTTCACTCGCAAGCAGCGTACCGATCTCACTGATCATGCGATCGAGATGCTGGCCCGCAAAGCACTGCGGCGTCTGGACCGCGGCGACTGATTCTCGAGGAATTGACGTCGCCCGCACGCGAGCCGCACCTTCACCCTGGATTTGCACGATGCTGTCATTCAAGGGCAGTGTCGGGGCTGACGCGTCGCTCCCACATGCGGCAAAGAGTCGGTCGAGAATTTCGCGAGTGAGCCCGGGTCGCGCCGCGTCGTGCACCGCGATCACGCTCGCGCGATCGCCAGGACCCCTACGGAGTGCCTTGAGGCCCGCAAGAACCGATGCGGATCGGCTGTCACCACCGGCAGCAATCTGCGTCACCTTGGAGGGGATCCAGCTGAGCGATCCGTACGCGTGCACGCGTTCTGCGGCGGTGACGAGCACGACGCGACGAACGGATGGGTGCGATTCCAACGCGTCAAGCGACCAGCGGAGGAGCGGCGCACCCGCCACGAGGATGAGCGATTTGTCCATGCCGCCCATGCGCGTGCCAGAGCCTGCCGCAACAAGCACCACATCAACCAGCATCGAGCGCCTCACAGATCGCTTCGCGGAGGGTCGCCACGGCAATCACTTTCAGGCCATCAGGGGCCGGCTCGGGCGCGACGCCTCGACGAGGAGTGGGAACGATCGCGCGGGTGAACCCGTGGCGCGCCGCCTCGCGGAGCCTTCGCCCAAGTCCCGCGACGGGACGCAACTCTCCGATAAGGCCAACCTCGCCGACTGCCACCGTCTCGCGACTGATCGGTCGATCGCGCTGCGACGACGCAAGTGCGAGTGCGAGCGGCAGGTCGAGCGCCGGCTCATCAAGGACGATGCCGCCGACCAGATTCGCATAGATGTCCCGATCGCCAACGGCAATCCCCGCTCGTCGGCCGAGGACCGCGGCGAGGAGTGCGATTCGCGCCGCATCTAGCCCGCGGCCCGTGCGTCGTGGTGCACCGAATGCAGCGCCCGCGACGAGTGCCTGCACCTCCACGAGCATCGGCCGACTCCCCTCAAGTAGAGGGGCGACCACGGCGCCGGGCGCCCGCGCCTCTCGCTCATCGAGGAAGGCGCGACCCGGATCCTCAATGCTGGTGAGGCCGCGCTCACCCATCTCCAGAAGTCCAAGTTCGTCCGTTGAGCCGAAGCGATTCTTCGCGGCACGAAGTGTGCGTAAGGTGCCGTGGCGATCGCCGTCCAACATCACCACCGCATCGACCAGGTGCTCGAGCGTCTTTGGCCCGGCGATGCTCCCGTCCTTAGTGACGTGGCCCACCAGAATGACGGCGCAGTTCGTTGCGCGTGCAATGCCTGCGAGCCAGTCCGCGGCGCCACGCACCTGGCCCACGCTCCCCGTGGGACCTTCAAGCCCAGCGAGCGTTGCGGTCTGGATTGAATCCACGATCAGGAGTGTCGGATGCGAGGCGAGGAGCGCCTCGCCGATTGCACCGACCTCGTTCTCCGTAAGGAGTTCTACGCCATCCGCAGCCGAGCCATCCATTAAGCCGAGCCGCGCCGCACGATCTGCAATCTGCGCGGTTGACTCTTCGCCCGATGCGTAGAGGACCTGGCCACCGGTCGCTGCAATTCCCGCAGCAGCCTGCAGCAAGAGCGTGCTTTTCCCGATGCCAGGCTCACCTCCGAGCAGCAGAAGCGACCCGGGTACAGCGCCACCACCCAGGACGCGATCAAATTCGGGAACACCAAGCGGGATTCGCGGCGCGCGGTCGGCACCAGCCAGCGCTAGCGCCTGTGGGCGAGCGGGGCCGCCAGCTCCTGTGCTGTACGTTGCGCGCGCCCGCGTGCTTGCGCGTGGTCGCTCTTTGACGGTTTCTACGAGTGCGTTCCACTCGTTGCAGTTGCGGCAGGGGTTCTCGAATGCTGGCGCCTCAAATGCGCAGCGTTGACAGAGCCAAACGCTCTTGCTCTTCGCCATCGGGGCTTCGCCCCGAATCAGTCTGCAGCGCCGACTGGCTCAGCCGGCAGAGCGGCAGAGGCGGCACCGCCCTCTTCTCGAATCATCACCGCAATCTCGCCATCAACAAGGTCCACCCTATACGCAGCCCTCACCGGATCGGTCCCGAGGAGGAGACGCTCGGCGAGCGGATCTTCGACAAGCGACTGGATGGTCCGGCGCAGTGGCCGTGCACCGTAGGTTACGTCGTAGCCAACCTTGATGAGATGATCTTTCGCGGCGTCCGTGATGGTGAGCTCATGACCGTGTTCGCGCAGCTGACCGACGATCCGCTTGACGAGGAGGTCGACAATGCGACGCATCTCTTCCTGGCTGAGCGGTCGGAAGACGATGCTCGCATCGACGCGATTCAAGAATTCTGGACGGAAGGCCTTCTTCAACTCTTCGCCGACCTTTGCGCTGATCAGACTGTACTCCTCGTCAGCACGAGCGCTCTCACCCTCTCCGCGCGCACGGAACCCAAGCGACGACGGCGTCTGGATCTGTCGCGCACCAAGATTGGAGGTCATGATCAAGATCACGTTGCGGAAATCAACGCGGCGCCCTTTCGCGTCCGTGAGCTGTCCATCTTCCAAGATCTGCAAGAGGATGTTGAAGACCTCGCTATGCGCCTTCTCAATCTCATCAAGGAGCACCACGGCGTACGGTCGGCGTCGGATCGCCTCTGTGAGCTGACCGCCATCATCAAAGCCGACGTAGCCCGGTGGGGCGCCGACGAGTCGGCTCGTGTTGTGGCGCTCCATAAACTCGCTCATGTCAATCTTGATCAACGCGTCCTCGGTGCCGAACATGAACTCAGCGAGCGCCTTGGCGAGCTCCGTCTTGCCAACGCCTGTTGGCCCAAGGAAGAGGAAGCTGCCGATCGGGCGCTTCGGATCCTTCAATCCAGCGCGGGCCCGGCGCACCGCACGGCTGAGCGTTCCGATCGCCTGCTCTTGGCCGATCACCCGACCGCCGAGCGCGACCTCCATCTGGAGGAGTCGTTCCGTCTCTGCCTCTGCGAGTCGCACCACCGGAATCCCCGTCCACATCGCAACCACCGCCGCAACCTCCTCGTCGGTCACCGCTGGTCGGTCGTCTGGGCGGTTCGCACGCTCTGGTGTCACAAGCGCACCTGTCGTCTCCGCAGTACCAGTCACCACGGGGGCTACAGCACGTGAAGCAGCATCAATAATTGGCGCCTGCGCCGCAGCAGGCGCCGCGCTCGGAGCTGGGAGCGCGATCACACTTGGAGCGGCGTCGACTGTCGATGGTTCGCCAGACGTGACTCCAAAGATTGTCGCGCTCGGGGCGATCACGCCAGTCAAGCTGGCGCGCCACGCGCGATCAAGCGCTTCAATTCGACCCTTCAGCCCATCAAGTTGGCTACGCAGAGTACCCGCACGGTCGAACGTGCCTGCCGCGACCGCTTCCTGATGATCGCGCTCAAGGTCATCCGCCTCCCGGCGCGCGGCGCGAAGCTCGGGTGGTGGCGACGCATGGCGCAACATCACGCGGCTTGAGGCTTCGTCGATGACGTCAATTGCCTTATCTGGAAGTTGGCGGTCGTTGATGTAGCGGATGGAGAGATTGACCGCTGCGCGGAGCGCGTCATCGGTGATCCGTACCTTGTGGTGCGCCTCGTAGCGCGGACGTAGGCCCTTGAGGATCTCAATCGTCTCCTCGTGCGATGGCTCTGCAACGATCACCTGCGCGAATCGTCGTTCGAGTGCAGGGTCCTTCTCCACGTGCTTCCTGTACTCATCCAGCGTCGTGGCACCAATGCACTGGATCTCGCCGCGCGCGAGTGGTGGCTTCAGGATGTTCGCGGCGTCAATCGCCCCCTCCGCCGCTCCTGCACCAACAAGCGTGTGCAGCTCATCAACAAAGAGTATGGCGTCGCGCGATGCGCGCAACTCTTCAAGGACCTTCTTCAATCGTTCTTCAAACTCACCGCGATACTTCGTTCCCGCAACGAGCGAGCCCATATCCAGCGTCACAACACGCTTCTCCAGGAGTGGTGCAGGGACATCGCCCTTGATGATGCGCTGCGCGAGTCCTTCGGCGATTGCGGTCTTCCCTACACCAGGCTCGCCGATCAGTGCCGGATTATTCTTGGTTCGGCGGGCAAGGATCTGGATGACTCGTTCGATTTCCCGTTCACGACCAATCACTGGATCAAGCCGCCCTGCGCGCGCAGCCTCGGTGAGATCGATGCCGAGCGCGTCGAGGGTTGGTGTCTTTGAGGTGCCGGCGCGACGCTCCGCTTGCGGCGAAGCGGGGGCCGATGACTGGCTGAGGACGCGCACAACTTCATGACGGACCTTATCTAGGCTTACCCCAAGCGACTCAAGCACCCCGGAGGCGATCCCACCCTCTTCGCGAACCAGTCCGAGCAGCAGATGCTCGGTGCCGATGTAATTATGGCCGAGGCGTCGCGCCTCATCGATGGCGAGCTCAATCACCTTCTTGGCGCGAGGGGTGAGCCCGATCTCGCCGAGCACTGGCCGCTCACCACGGCCGATGATGAACTCAATGGCTTGGCGAACCTTTGCCAGCTCAACGTTGAGGTTCTCAAGCACTTTGGCTGCCACGCCTTCGCCTTCGCGGACGAGGCCAAGGAGTAGATGCTCAGTTCCGATGTAATTGTGATTGAAGCGCTGCGCCTCATCTTGGGCGAGCGTCAGCACCTTCCTCGCGCGATCGGTAAAGCGATCGAAGCGGTCAGCCGTGGCCATGCGCTCCTCCGATCTCCGTGCCCGTACGCTATCCGCAGCGCTGCAGCACGGATGTGCAGTCTAGCACCGCCCGATCGAGAGGAGACTGAACGTGGTGCGGCGCCCTGCGCCGCACCACGAGATGGGTTACGCCTCGTCGCTCGACTTCTCTTTGGTTGAAGTTGCCTCGGCGAGTGCTGCGGCAGGTGTCTCAGGCGGGGCGTCTACAGCTGGGACGTCCGCAACTGGAACTTCGGCGACGGGCACCTCTCCAGCGTCAGATCCGCTTTCTGCCATCTTGTCGCGAATACCAGCAAAGGCTGCTGCGAGGGTGAGGTCGTTACCCCCCTCTGGCTCCTGGATGGCACCCTTCATCGAGAAGCCGCGCTCAGGCCGCGCTCGTCGCGTCTCCTTCTTCGGCTGCTCCGCGGGAGTTTCCCGCACTGGTGTCTCCTCCGCCTGCTTGAGGCTGAGGCCAAGTCGGTGCCGCTCCGAGTCGAGGCTGATCACCTTCAACTTGAGCGTCTGCTCGTCCTTCACCACGTCGCCTGGGTGGAGCACTCGGTTGTGCGAGAGCTCGCTGATGTGAATGAGTCCCTCAAGGCCGTCCCGAACGCGTACGAATGCGCCGAAGTTGACGAGCTTGGTGATCGTCCCCTCGACCAAATCGCCGATCTTGACATCCGCGATCGCTGCGTGCCACGGATCTGGCTGCAACTTTCGAATTGAGAGGCTGATTCGTCCACGCTCCGTATTAATGTCGATCACTTCGGCATCGATCGGATCGCCCACCTTGTAGTCAGCCTCAGGGTTCGCAACCTTTGACCAGCTGAGCTCACTCTTGTGAACGAGGCCGTCAATGCCGCCAAGGTCGATGAAGAGCCCGAACGGTGCGATGGAGCGAACGCTCCCGCTCACCTTCTGACCAACCGAGAGGGTGCTGAAGAGCTCATCGCGCTTCTCACGTCGCTCCTCGTAGTGGGCAACCTTCTCTGAGAGGATCAGGCGGTTCCCCTTTCGGTTCACCTCGAGGATTTTCATGCGCAGCTTGCGACCCACATACGGCTGCAGCTTCTCTGCGATCTCTTGGATCGCATCGCGCGGTGCGTCACTGGCGGGTCGACGTGGGAAGTCCACGATCTGGCTGATCGGCACAAACCCGCGAATTCCACAATCGACGATAAGTCCGCCCTTGTTGTGATCGATCACGGTCGCCTCAATGATGGTGCCCGCGTCGAGCTGCTCCTGCATCGTGCGCCACTTGCGCTCGAGACCGGCGCGTCGAATAGAGAGGACCACATGCCCGTCTTCTGATTCCGGCTGCATGACATAGACGAGCACGGTGTCACCGACGTTCAGGACTGAACCCTCCTCGCCGTTTCGACCATGAAGTTCGCGGCTTGACACCACCCCTTCGCTCTTTCCGCCGATGTCGACAAGCACTTCATCGGGATCGACGCGCACCACGGTCCCGTCGAGCACGTCGCCCGACTTCAGGTTCTTGATCGGCGCGCCCGCGAACGCGAGCAGCTCCTCCATGGTCGTGGGCTCCGGGCCAGTCCATACGCGCGCGGCTGGTGCCGACGCTGCGGCGGGCGCCGATACGTCTCGCCTCTCCGCCTCTTGGGCGTTGCTCGCGTGCGTGGCGCTCTGTGCCTCGCCGCCTTCATCGGGGGCCTGCACCCTGACGCTCTTCCGCCTGGCTGGTGCCTTCGCCTTTCGAACGACCGACTCGCCACCTTCGGCTGGGTTCCCACTGAGAGACGTGTTCTCTTGGTTTTCAGTCACGTGTGTTGGTGCTCCTTCAAGACATATTCGCGCTCACGAGGTGACATCACGCATGCAAAGCAGGTGGGGTAACCACGCGACCGCGTCGGAGGAGACTACCATAGGCTCCCGCGCACGGCCTCAGGGGAGCTGCAAGACCTGACCCGGCTTGATCACATAGTCGGGGCCCGGAATGTTGTTGAGATCGGCGAGCACCTTCCATTCGCCGCACCCGATAGAGAGCGAACATGCGATCGAATAGAGCCCATCCCCCGCTTGGACGACGTACGTCGCTCCAGAACCAGAGGTTGGCGATGGGCTGGCCGTCGGCGTGGGCGTTGGAGTTGGAGCCGCCGAAGAGGTGGCTGTCGGGGTTGCCGTTGAGAGTGGGCTCTCGGTTGGAGCTGCGCTGGCTGCAGGTTCGCTGGACGGCGAAGGCGTCTCGCTCTCCGCGCTCCCGATTAGCGACTGCACAACAGGGCTGATCGCACCGATGACTGGGCCGCCACCAACGATGAGCAGCGCAGCGAGGACGGCGACCGCGATGAAACGTGCCCAGGGTCGACGAGGTGCTGGCTGAACGACCACGCCGTCGCTCAGCAGAGATGGATCGCCGATCGGCTGCTGTGGTGCGATGGTGGCTGCGAGTGGGCCGAGTGCCGCCTCTCTGGCCGCGCGAATCTCACATGCGGCGCCAACAAGACAGCGACCTTCACGAGTCTGGTGTGAGAGCTCTGGCCGGGCGGCGTCCGCTCCACAGCGGCTCAGGCGGCGAGGTCGGTTGGGCTGGATGCTCCCCGCATCGTCGAGAAGCCACGGGCACGGATTGAGCTGCGGCTCGTTCACGCGGGCAGGATAGCCGACGCGCGCGCGTATGTGACAGATACGCGGTGGATCGGCAGAAACGTGAGCCGAGAAAAGAGTCATCAGGATGCCAAAGAGCCCGGCGACGACCTATCTTGCCGAGGAGCTACCCCCTCAGTATTTTCGGCGCTGGAGAGCTTGACTTCCGTGTTCGGGATGGGAACGGGTATGGCCTCTCCGCTACAGTCACCGGGCTCCGCGTGGCGAAGTCCGAATTCATGGCTGAACATCAGATGTGTAGTTTCATCGTGGTGTAACTCAAGACCGTCGACGAGCGCCGATGAGGCGTCGTGGAGGTCAAGTCCTCGACCATTAGTAGCGCTTTGCTACAGCCATCGCTGGCCTTCCACATGCGCCCTATCAAGCAGGTAGTCTCCCTGCGGTCTTACCCGGTTAACCCGGTGGGGAACCTTATCTCAAGGCGAACTTCGCGCTTATATGCTTTCAGCGCTTATCTCTGCCGAGCTTAGCTACCCTGCAATGCCCTTGGAAGGACAACAGGCACACCATAGGCTCGTCCACTCCGGTCCTCTCGTACTAGGAGCAGCTCCTTTCAAGTTCCCTTCGCCCACGCTGGATAGAGACCGAACTGTCTCACGACGTTCTGAACCCAGCTCACGTACCGCTTTAATTGGCGAACAGCCAAACCCTTGGGACGTACTTCCGCCCCAGGATGCGACGAGCCGACATCGAGGTGCCAAACGGTGCCGTCGATATGAACTCTTGGGCACCATCAGCCTGTTATCCCCGGGGTAGCTTTTATCCGTTGAGTGATAACCCTTCCACTCGGAGTTATCAGATCACTAAGCCCTGCTTTCGCACCTGCTCGACTTGTAAGTCTCACAGTCAAGCCCTCTTATGCCTTTGCACTCTATGGCTGATTTCCATCCAGCCTGAGAGGACCTTTGGGCGCCTCCGTTACTCTTTAGGAGGCGACCGCCCCAGTCAAACTACCCGCCTGACACTGTTCCCTGGCCGGATTACGGCACAGGGTTAGAAACGAAACACAACAAGGGTGGTATTTCAACGACGGCTCCACCGAGGCTGACGCCCCAGCTTCAAAGCCTCCCACCTATCCTACACAGGTCGAGCCTCAATCCAATATCAGGGTGTAGTAAAGCTCCACGGGGTCTTTTTGCCCCAGCGCGGGTAACCAGCATCTTCACTGGTATTTCAATTTCGCCGGATCCCTCGTTGAGACAGTGCCCAGATCGTTACGCCATTCGTGCGGGTCGGAACTTACCCGACAAGGAATTTCGCTACCTTAGGACTGTTATAGTTACAGCCGCCGTTCACTGGGGCTTCGATTCGAGGCTTGCACCCTTCCTCTTAACCTTCCAGCACTGGGCAGGCGTCAGCCCCCATACATCAGCTTGCGCTTTAGCGGAGACCTGTGTTTTTGTTAAACAGTCGCCTGGGCCATTTCACTGCGGCTCACATGCACAGCAAGCTGCACCTGTGAGCACCCCTTCTCCCGAAGTTACGGGGTTATTTTGCCGAGTTCCTTAACGAGGGTTCTCCCGATCACCTTGGTATTCTCTACCCGGCCACCTGTGTCGGTTTGCGGTACGGTCACCTCGGACCTCGCTAGACACTTTTCTTGGAGGCTTGGCTCGCTCGAGTTAGGGCATACACCCCTTCCCATCGCTTTTCAGAGTTGAATGCAGGACCGGATTTACCTAGTCCCACCCCTTACGAGCTTGGACGTGCATTCCATGGCACGCTCGAACTACCAGACCCCGTCATGCCCTCGCTCCCACCTGACGTCAACTCGGGGTACCCCCTGACTTGCGTCAGAGAGCCACCCTCCGCCTTCGCCCGGCGACACCTTTCGGTGCAAACGGTCTTTGGTGGTTCTGGAATATCAACCAGATGTCCATCGCCTACGGCGTTCGCCCTCGGCTTAGGACCGACTAACCCTGAGAGGACGAGCCTTGCTCAGGAAACCTTGGCCATACGGTGTGTGAGATTCCCACTCACATTTCGCTACTCATGCCGACATTCGCACTTCCGCTCGCTCCAGCAGTCCTGTCGGTCTGCCTTTACTGCAAGCGGAACGCTCCCCTACCAATCGCCGGCCAGCAAGCTGGGCGACGATTTCGCAACTTCGGTACAACGCTTGAGCCCCGTTAAATTTTCCGCGCGGGATCACTTGACCAGTGAGCTGTTACGCACTCTTTCAATGATGGCTGCTTCTGAGCCAACATCCTGGTTGTTTATGCAATCCCACATCGTTCACCACTTAGCGTTGATTTAGGGACCTTAGTTGGCGATCTGGACTGTTTTCCTTGGGACCACGAAGCTTAGCCCTCGTAGTCTGACTCCCGGGCTCTTAAATCATGGGATTCGAAGTTTGGTTGGATTTGGTAAGCGGGAAGCCCCCTAGTCCATCCAGTGCTCTACCCCCATGATTGAACGCCCGAGGCTAGCCCTAAAGCTATTTCGGGGAGAACCAGCTATCTCCGGGTTCGATTGGAATTTCTCCGCTATCCACAGCTCATCCGAGAATTTTTCAACATTCACCAGTTCGGTCCTCCACGGGGTATTACCCCCGCTTCAACCTGGCCATGGATAGGTCACCCGGTTTCGGGTCTATGCCATGCGACTCAACGCCCTGTTGAGACTCGCTTTCGCTACGGCTCCGTCCTTCTCGGACTTAACCTTGCCACACAGCAATAACTCGTCGGCTCATTCTTCAAAAGGCACGCCATCACACTGTTGTTTCCAACATAGTGCTCTGACTGTTTGTAAGCACTCGGTTTCAGGTTCTATTTCACTCCCCTTACGGGGTTCTTTTCGCCTTTCCCTCACGGTACTTGTTCACTATCGGTCGCCAAGAGTATTTAGTCTTAGAGGGTGGTCCCCCTAGGTTCACGCATGAGAGACCTTCCACGCGTTACTCAGGTGATCAACCACGAAGTCTGATCGCTTTCGATTACGGGGCTCTCACCCTCTATGGCCTGCCTTTCCAAGCAGGTTCACCTAACGATCAGATTTTTGACTTCGCTCGAATCCGGGAGGATTCGAAAGTCGACTCCTACAACTCCGAGGCAGCAACGGCTCCCGCCTATCACGCTGTCGCGGTTTGGACTGTTCCCTTTTCGCTCGCCACTACTCAGGGAATTGATATCTTCTCTTCCAGCTACTTAGATGTTTCAGTTCGCTGGCTTACCTTCCGGTGGCCTATGTATTCAGCCACCGATGACTGGGCATTACCCCAGCCGGGTTTCCCCATTCGGACATCTTCGGATCACTGTCTGCTCGCGACTCCCCGAAGCTTTTCGCAGCCTGCCACGTCCTTCATCGGCTCTTGGCGCCAAGGCATCCACCTAGTGCTCTTAATAACTTGACCCACCAACAACGACTCATCGCTGCTCGCGGACCATCTCGGGATACACCTTAACTATTTCACTTGAACTATTTCACTTGTTTCATCCGACGAAACTATTTACATTCGATATTTAGTCATGTATTCGGCTGTTAAGGGTGTGCCTCGCGGCACTGCGACCGAAGTCGCCCAGCGGATCGCTGGTCGCTGACCTTATGAAAGGCCAGTGATCAGTGATGTGCTGTACGAGGGGACTGGTGGAGACGAGGAGACTCGAACTCCTGACCCCCTCCTTGCAAAGGAGGTGCTCTACCAACTGAGCTACGTCCCCCAGTGATGGTGGTGGGCGTTTCTGGACTCGAACCAGAGACCTCTGCCTTATCAGGGCAGTGCTCTAACCAACTGAGCTAAACGCCCCCGTGGAACCGCGACCCGCGCACGCGAGTACGGGCACCAGACAGCTAAAGAGTGGCAGGAACACGAACAACCGTAAACCACTGCGGGTTCGGTTTGCTTACCGAGTCACGTTCGCCTCAGCCTCTTGCGAGGATGCACGCTCCACTCAGCGGGAGAGCGTGAACGACGACGTGTTTAACCTGGGATTCCTTTTGTGTCCAGACCACCGCTGGCCCAGACAGAAACTCCCTAGAAAGGAGGTGATCCAGCCCCACCTTCCGGTAGGGCTACCTTGTTACGACTTAGTCCCAATCACCGACCCTACCTTCGACAGTTGCCTCCTTACGGTTGGCGCACTGGCTTCGGGTATTGCCGACTTTCGTGACTTGACGGGCGGTGTGTACAAGCCCCGGGAACATATTCACCGCTGTGTGCTGACCAGCGGTTACTAGCAACTCCGGCTTCATGCAGGCGAGTTGCAGCCTGCAATTCGAACTGAGACCGGCTTTAAGGGATTCGCTCCGCCTCGCGGCTTAGCAAGCCCGTTGTACCGGCCATTGTAGCGTGGGTGTAGCCCAAGACATAAGGGCCATGCTGACTTGACGTCATCCCCGCCTTCCTCCGAGTTTCTCTCGGCAGTATCGTGTGAGTGATACAACACACGACAGGGGTTGCGCTCGTTGCGGGACTTAACCCAACATCTCACGACACGAGCTGACGACAGCCATGCAACACCTGTGCACGCGTCCCTTTCGGGAAAGCGACGTTTCCGCCGCGGTCATGTGCATGTCAAGCCTTGGTAAGGTTCTTCGCGTATCATCGAATTGAACCCCACGCTCCGCTGCTTGTGCGGGGCCCCGTCAATTCCTTTGAGTTTTAGCCTTGCGGCCGTACTCCCCAGGCGGGATACTTAATGCGTTAGCTGCGGCGCCGAAGGGGTTAAAACCTCCAACACCTAGTATCCATCGTTTACAGCTAGGACTACCAGGATATCTAATCCTGTTTGCTCCCCTAGCTTTCGCGCCTCAGCGTCAAGATTGGACCAGGAAGTCGCCTTCGCCTCTGGTGTTCCTCCGAATATCTACGCATTCCACCGCTACACTCGGAATTCCACTTCCCTCTTCCACCTTCAAGTGAACTGGTTTCGAAAGCAGTTCCCGAGTTGAGCTCGGGGCTTTCACTTTCGACTTCATTCACCGCCTGCGCGCGCTTTACGCCCAGTAAATCCGGACAACGCTTGCCACCTACGTATTACCGCGGCTGCTGGCACGTAGTTAGCCGTGGCTTATTCTTCGGGTACCGTCATTATCGTCCCCAAAAAAAGTGGTTTACGACCCGAAGGCCTTCATCCCACACGCGGTATTGCTGCGTCAGGGTTTCCCCCATTGCGCAAAATTCCCGACTGCTGCCTCCCGTAGGAGTCTGGGCCGTGTCTCAGTCCCAGTCTGGGTGATCGTCCTCTCAGACCACCTATCGATCGTCGCCTTGGTGAGCCATTACCCCACCAACTAGCTAATCGAACGCAGGCCCCGCCCATAGCGCATTTCTGCTTTGGAGACGACATTGATGTCGGCTCAACATGCGGTATTAGCTACCCTTTCGGGCAGTTATTCCACACTACGGGGTAGGTCACCTACGCGTTACTCAGCCGTTCGCCACTAGTTTCCGAGCAAGCCCGGAAACTCGTTCGACTTGCATGTCTAAGGCATACCGCCAGCGTTAGTCCTGAGCCAGGATCAAACTCTCCGAAACAACACGCTGCCTTTCGGCAACGCGTCAATTTTCCGAGGGTCTGCCCCCAGCGAATTAAACGGTTGCTTTGTGTTACCTGCCACTCTTCAGCTGTTAAGGTGCCGCCGACTTTCGTCGACGCGATCGCCACGGAGACCGTGGTATCTGTGTGCGCACCTGGCCGACCCGTAATCGGGGCCGTGGGGAGAGGATCTCTCCCTGCAGTTACGCGGAGGGGAGCATCGCAGACACCCCCCATCCTGTCAAACGCCTCTCGTGCGGGAGTCGTGCGTGAGCCGTGCGGGCGGACGGGTGCCAGTTGAGTAGCTTGTAACAGGGATCGTTGGGGCTGTAACAGAGACCTAAAGCGGGCTGGATCCGAGGAGCAGAATGGCCCCTGCCCCCGCGGCAAACGAGGCGACCGCAAGGGTGGCCCCTGCAGCCGCAGGCTCGATTGCCGCGGCCGCGAGATAGATGATCAGCCCGAGAAGGACGGCGGCGGCGACCTTCAAGAGGCGGAGGAGGATCTCGAAGATCAGTTCGCTCATCTCGCCACTTTATATGGAGGGGCTACTCGACGCCGCGGCGCTCCTCGAGGCTGCGAAGGATTGTTACAGCGTCGGCGTACTGGAGGTCGGCGCCGAACGGGAGGCCGCGCGCCATCGAGGTGATCTTGGGGACGCTGGTGCCGAGCCGCTCCCGGAGGTAGAGGAGGGTGACGTCGCCCTCCGGCGAGGGGTTCGTGGCGATGATCACTTCACCGATTGGGCTCCCCGCAGCCTCGGCCGCCGCAACGCGCTCGAAGAGCTCGCGCATGCGCAGTTCACCGGGCCCAACCCCCGCCATCGGCGAGAGCGCGCCATTCAGCACGTGATAGCGACCGCGGAAGGCACCCGTGCGTTCGATCGCGATCAGGTCGAGCGGCTCCTCGACCACACAGAGGGTGCTCTTGTCGCGCGAGTCATCGCTGCAGATACGACAGCGCACCTCATCGGCAACATGTCCGCAGACCTCGCAGGGTCGCGTCTGCTCGCGCGCCGCGCTGATCCCAGCGGCAAGAGCCTGTGCGTCGACGAGCGGCGTTCGCAGAAGGTGGAAGGCGAGCCGTTCGGCGGTGCGAGGTCCAACCCCGGGGAGGCGGGAGAGCGCTTCGATGAGACGCTCAAGCGAGCGCGGAAGTGGTGCTCCGCTCATGCATCCTTCCAAACGTCGCGCAACGTAGCATCTGCATCTTTCTCCGCGAACGCAACGCGCACCACGCCGCCGTACACCTGTGATGCAAGCTGTTCAATGCGCTCACGTCGCTCCTCCGCGCGCACGCGTAGAAAGGACTTCGTTGCTGGGTAGAGGATCGTCAACACCCCGTTCTCGAAAACTCCGCTCGCGTCCGCAAGGAGTGGCTTTGTCGGCACGTCTGCTGCAGCGAGCATGTGGGCCCAGGCATCTCCTTCTCGGCTCGCGGCGCCACTCGTTGCCGCGCGCGAACTTCGGGTTGGCTTCATGGCAGATGGAGGCTCTTCAACGGCTTCAGCAGCAACCGTGATTGACTCTACTGACTTAGATGCCGCGGTGCGAGGGGGCGCGACCGCCGCTGCTGGTGCGTTCGGTGCAGAAACGGTCTGGCCCAACGCACCTGGGGCGAGTGTCCCAAGAAGAAGCAACTCGAGCCCAAGTCGAAGATCTGCGTCGCCACGCCCCAGCTCGAGACGTCGGAGCGCGTGCGCGAGTCGCAGCAGTTCGTCGCGACTCCGGCCCGCGAGTGGAAGTGGCGTGCCGGGCCCACCCCCGAGGTCTACTCCCGCCGGAAGTTTCAAGGCATCGGCGGGCACCGTGCCACCGGACGCAAGTGCTGCATGCAGCGCGCGACGGATCAGGTCGGTGAGGCGTTCAGTAACGACGCGTGGATCTCGGCCGCGCAACTCAAAGTCGGCAAGGATTTTAAGACCGACCGCTGCGTCTGCATCAAGCGCGGCGCCAGCGAGGCGCGCGATGTCCTCCGCGCCAGGAAGGCCGAGGAGTTCTTCGACATCAGCCGCGCGCAGCGGATCAACACCCGACGAGAGAAGCTGGTCGAGCATCGATTCGGCGTCGCGCATGCCACCGTCGGCGAGTCGGGCCAGCAGCGCAACGGCGTCAGGCTCTGCGTTACGATCCTCGCTCTTGAGGATATCCACGAGCTTCGCAGCGATCTGCTCCTGCGCGATGGGGCGGAAGTCGAATCGCTGCAGTCGCGAGAGGATCGCCGGTCGAATCTTTGATGGGTCAGTGGTGCAGAAGATGAAGACAATCCCGGGTGGCGGTTCTTCAAGCCACTTGAGCAGCGCATCCCAGGCGTCATTTGTGAAGCGATGCACCTCGTCGAGGATCAGGACCTTGCGCTTTAGATCTGTCGGCGGATTGGTGATAAGCGGGATCAGATCCTCACGCACGTCGTCGATTCGGTTCGAGGTCGCCGCGTTCGACTCGACCACGTCGAAGGTCGCGCCGTCGCGAATTGAAATGCATGCGGTACAGCCGCCACACGGTTCACCATCTGCAGGTGCGAGACAGTTGAGCGCCTTCGCCACGATGCGGGCAGTAGAGGTCTTCCCCGTTCCTCGGGGGCCAACGAAGAGGAGTCCATGGCCAAGACGACCGTCGGCTACGGCGCGCTGCAGGGTTTTTGCGATTGGATCTTGTCCGCGGAGCTCGCCGAACTTCAATGCGCGATAGCGGCGATAGATTGCAAGCTGTTCCGCCATCCCACCTCCCTTACTCTCACATTAACCAGTACGCCGCCACCTGAGTGCCGCCGGCCGAGCGGCCCGCTGCGCCCGACGCGATCCGCTTAGCGCTGCTTCCTTCCGGACCTGACGCGGTTCACGAAGCGTCGTCGCGCGGAGCCCGACCGACGGCAGGACGATCATAGATGACCCGTGATGCGGGACACGCTCGTGGATCGGACGCGCAACGCAGCGTCGCATTGACGTGGGGAAGCCCGAGGATGAGCGTGATCGGCCGCGACTCTGCGGCTGACAGTCGAGGGGATGTGACATGACGCACCACGTTGACCTGCATGCATTCGGAGTAACGGCAGAACGTGGATTCCTCCCGATCGCAGATCCCGCGATTGAGATTCCAGCGGCGAACCCTGAGTGGCATCGTACGGCGCGAGACCTCCCTGCCCTCCTCCCCTCAGGAAAGATTCGCGCAATCGTTGAGGCGCTCCCTGAATTCCGAAGTGAAGCACTCAGCAGCGAAGAAGATCTTGAGGCGGCGATGCGCACCCTCAGCTACCTTGGCATGGCGTATGTGTGGGGCGAACCGGATTCGCCAAGCGCGCTCCCAGCGCGACTGGCCGTGCCATGGCACGAGATCGCTGCGGCACTCGGACGTGAGCCGATCCTCTCGTATGCAAGTTATGCGCTCTGGAACTGGCGTCGACTCGACGAGAGTGGCCCGATCGCCCTCGGCAACATTGCTCTCCTTCAGCACTTTCTCGGTGGACTTGACGAGGCCTGGTTCATCCTCATCCACGTGGATATCGAGCGCCGGGCCGGAGCCGCACTCGCGGCAGCTGCGCGCGCACAGGCGGCAATCTCTGACGGAAACGACGCCGAGGCGACGACCGCCCTGAACGATCTTGGTGATGCACTCGATGGGATTCTCAGCACAATGAAGCGCATGCCCGAAGCGTGCGATCCGTATGTCTACTTCCACCGCGTTCGCCCGTACATTTTTGGGTGGAGGGATAACCCCGCACTCCCTGGCGGGCTCGTCTACGAAGGCGTAACCGCGTACGCTGCAAAGGGCCAGACCTTCCGCGGCGAGACTGGTGCCCAGAGCACGATTGTCCCCTGTCTTGATGCCATCCTCGGCGTTGATCACACACCGGATCAACTCCGCGAGTACCTGATGGAGATGCGCCGCTACATGCCACGTAAGCACGTCGGACTGCTTGAGGCGTTCGAGGCTGGTCCAACGGCAGCGAGTCGCATTGCGAAACTCGGCGCATCCGCGCCAAAGGAGCTCACTGCAGCGCGAAACCGTTGCGTGGAGACCCTCCGCGCCTTCCGTGCGCTGCACCTTGAGTACGCCGCAACCTACATCAACCGCCAGGTAGCCGATGTAACGGGGAACCCAGCGGACGTTGGAACGGGCGGCACGCCATTCATGAAATACCTGAAAAAGCACCGCGACGAGACTGAGGCGTCGCTCACCAGAGAGCACGACGCACGCGACTAAGGTGAAATGTTACACGCAGGCGGACATCCTGAGCACATCCGAGCCTAGCTGACGGGGGCCTGGGTGCTCACGTGAAGGGCGACGCCGGGGGATTGACACAGGCAAATTTCAGTGGTACTCCAATCAGGCATGCACATAAGTGCACGGCAGCGAGGAGCATCCTCGAGAGGAGGTTGTGAATCATGGCAACGACGCAGGTACATCTCCCCCATGAGCCCCATCCGCATGTGCATGAGCAAAAGTGTGGTCATGCTGCGATCCCTCACGGCGATCATACGGACTACCTTCACGATGGCCACGTGCATCGCCCCCACGGCGACCACACCGACGAGGCACTCCTCGAGTCGGCGGACGTGCACTCGGAGCACGTTGAGCATACGCACGTGCACCGATCAGGCTGCGGTCACACTGTGGTCAAGCACGGCGTCCACGAGGACTATCTTCACGATGGACACCGCCATGCAGTCCACGGAGATCACGTCGACGAACACTAGGCCCTGGAGCTAGCCGGCGCGCGTCAGGGTTGCTGAGACAGGTCGGAAAGCACGCCCCGCAAAGGATTCATCTGCTCGCCGTCGGCGGAAGGTGAGCGATCAAAAAGTCGAGGGTCCTATCAGCAGCCTTCCGCTGGTTCTCTCGCCGCTCCCACCCATGCCCCTCGTCATCAAACCAGACCACCTCGTGAAACTTCCCTTCAATTTCCAATTGCCGAGCCATGATCTCGGTCATGCGCGGAACGACGCGCTTATCTTTACGGCCGTGCAGCATGAGCAGCGGCGCCTGAATTTTCTCGGTCTCAAAAATGGGAGAGGCACGGCGGTATAACGGCGCCTTACTCGGCTCATCTGGTCGCCCCATCTGTCGCTCAACATCCAGTCGACCGATGCGATCACCGAGTCGATAGGAGAGCGCAAGGTCGGAGTCACCGTAGCGATCAATTCCGACCGACCAGAGCTCCGGCTCATCAACTAATGCACAGAGGGTCAGATAGCCACCGTATGATCCGCCTATGATTCCAAAGCGACTGTCACTCCAGGGCTGCTCTGCCGCCCACCGTGCACCATCCACGAGATCATGGACATCGCCATGACCCCACTCATCGTGCAGTGCGTACCGGAAGTCACGGCCGTACCCAGTTGATCCGCGAAAGTCGATCGTGAGGTATGCGTAACCCGCCTCAACGATTGAACGCACTAGCGGATCCCAGCTGCGCAGGAACTGCCACGTCGGTCCTCCGTGACCGTTCACCATCGTTGGCACGCGTGACGAGGCAGAGGCGCCACGAGGCAAGAAGAGAAAGCCCTTAAGATCCAATCCGTCCCGCGCTGTAATGGTGACAACGATGGGCGCAGGAGGGGGAGCTGGCAAGACGAGCGGCGCGGAGTCAGTGATCCTTCGTGCTGCGCCGCGCAACGGGAGCAGCCAGATGTCCTCAGGCTCCGACTCAGACTGCCCAGTTGCAATCAGCGCGGAGCTATCAGGGAGCCACGAGAGTGCGGACCAATTCCCAGTGAATGCGTCGAGGCGACGTCCGATTGGATCAGCGCCGTCGGCAATCTGACGCACCTGTACCGAGCAGCCGCCTGGCTCATAACGAAGGAATGCCACGAGTGAGCCATCTGGCGATGGTACGGGGACCTCGTCGGGTGCATTGCTGGCGAGAACGTCGTCTGCGTTGACTGGATCAATCCCTCGACGTTCGCCGGTGACGCTGATGTGCACAACGTGGAAGTAGCCGTCGCGATCGTCTGCGGCAATGAGGCCCTCCCCGTTCGGCATCCAACGACCACCCGTCGCCCAGCAATCAGCACCAGCAATAACGCGCTCGCTGCGATCGCCACTCGTGCGACTGATCGTGAGCTGGACAAGGTTACCGTTCTCTTCACTGCGGGCGGCCTCCCAGACCACCTCATCCCGACTCGGGTGCCAGTCGTAATTGATCACATCAACGCCACTAGGAGTGATGGCCTCCGGCAGTTGGGTCAGTGCCCTGCCTGCAGCGGGCACGAGAACTATCTGCCCCCAACCGCGTGAACGCGAGATGACGGCGATGCGCTCCCCGTCCGGACTCCAGCGCGGTTGCGAGAGGCCCGCTGCGTGATTAACCACGAGGGTGTCCCCGCCGCGCAGTCTTGCGATTCGCAGCGACGTGCCAGTGAGATAGGCAATCGAGCGGCCATCAGGGCTCCACGCGAGATCGGTGACTGGCTCAATCGTGCCGGTCAGTTGTTGGATCGGTCCTCCGCTCAATCGTCGGATCACGACGGAATCGGTGCCCCCCCGCTCCTCTAGCCAGGCGACCCGCCGCCCATCGGGGGAGACCCGAGGTGCGTGCGGGCGAGCGTGGGCGAAGCCGCGACTGACGAGTTCACGGATGGCCTCCCGACGCGCAGACTTCATGTTGGCAGTCTACTCCCGCAATCCACCGAGTAAGAGAGATCGCACAGCATGCATCAAGGGGAGCAGCACACCCCAGCCCCACTATGCTCCGCGATCAGTTGGGGTTAACTGTTGGCGCCACCTGGAACAGCAGATGGGGGTGTAGTGAAAGAGTTCAGACCTCAAGCGCGACTAGCCATGGACGCGGGGAGAGCCGCTGAGTGAAGGCGCGGCGCTGGCTCCTTGGGCGCATCGGCGGGGCCATCGCCACGATTCTCATGGTTTTGATTCTCAACTTTGTGCTCTTCCGCCTCATGCCCGGCTCACCCGATCGAGCCTTGGCGCGCAATCCACGAGTCTCCGCAGAGGCGATGCAGGCTGCGCGGGTGCGCTGGGGCCTCGATAAACCGATCTTCCCCGACCAGCTCATCGCCTACGCCGGCGCAACGACTAGGGGCGACTTCGGTTTCTCCGTGAAGTACGGTGGCCGTGAGGTGACCAGTGTCATCGGCGAAAAGATCGGACCAACCCTGCTCATCGTCGGCCTTGGCGAACTCATCGCCCTCGCGGCAGGGATCGCCCTCGGCGCATGGACCGGTTGGCGACGTGGGAGGTTCGGCGACAGGGTCGGCACACTTGGCGCGCTCATCCTGTACTCCATGCCGTACTTCTGGATCGGCATGCTCCTCATTACGCTCTTCGCCACCACACTCGGGTGGCTACCTACTTCGGGGATCAGCACGCCTGGTGGTCCAAGTGGTATCGAGGGGGCGATAGATCTCTTGCGTCACGCGGCGCTTCCGATCGTCACCATCGCACTCGGCCTCATCGGCCAGTACGCGATCCTCTTGCGATCTTCTGTCGCCGAATCGCTGCGCGAAGGGTACGTTCTCACAGCGCGCGCGAAGGGACTCCGCGACGAGCGCATCTTGCGAGGTCACATCTTGCCGAATGCACTCCTCCCTACCGTGACCCTCACCGCGCTGAATGCTGGCTTTGTAATTGGCGGCGCTCTCACCGTCGAGATCGTCTTCTCTTGGCCCGGGCTCGGCTTGCTGACCCAGGAGGCATTACAGTCGCGCGACTACCCAGTCCTCCAGGGGATCTTCCTTCTCTTGTCAGTCAGCGTTGTGATGGCAAATCTTCTCGCTGATCTCCTCTACAGCAGGCTCGACCCTCGCGTGCGACACGGGGCAGCGCGATGAGTGCGGGCGCCAGCGTCAACGTGAGCACGCGAATCCGCGCGCGCGTAAGCGGTGGTAATCGCATGATGCTGCTGTTACTCCATCGCTGGGACGCTCGCATCGCCCTCATGATCCTCGCGCTGTTGACACTTTCCGGAATCGCACCCGAGATGCTCGTTGGTCCACTGCAAACCGCCACGTCTGCAACGGCCGCGGCACTGCTTCCGCCGAGCGGTACCCATCTCTTCGGCACCGATGATCTCGGACGAGATCTGCTGAACCTCACCATTCATGGCGCCCGCATAAGCCTCGTCGTAGGGGCGCTCTCTGCGGCAATCACGCTCGTGATTGGTGGTGGCATTGGCATGATCGCTGGCTATCGTGGCGGTCGCATTGATGCCCTTCTCATGCGTGTTGCCGATACATTCTTGATCTTGCCAACATTCGTTCTTGCGTTGATCCTAGCGCCAATCCTGCGTGAACTGATCGGTGCCCAGACCGAGATCTTCGGTATTCGCACCACTCTGCTTACGATTGTCGCGGTGATCGGCTTGACAAGCTGGTCGTCAACCGCACGCATCGTGCGTAGCCAGACGCTCTCTCTGCGCGAACGCACATTCGTAGAACGTGCACGGCTGGTCGGCCTCTCTCCGATGCAAATCATCGCGCGGCACATCTTTCCGAACATTCGTACCGTGCTCGTGGCCAACGGGATCGTGGTGATCGCTGGGTCAATCCTCACGGAATCAACCCTCAGCTTTATCGGGCTCGGGGATCCATTCCAACCCTCCTGGGGAACGATTCTCGGGAACGCACAATCTGCCGCTGCGCCGAGCCTCGGAGCTTGGTGGTTCATCACCGCACCCGGCTGCGCGGTCCTGCTCACGGTGGCCGCCTGCACAATCATTGGAAATGCGATTGACGAGCTCCTCGACCGCGACGTGCGAGTGCGACGATGAGCAGCAACGTGGGAGCCGATCACGTGCGCCAACTTCCCGAAGGGGCGGATGCCGCATCGCCGCTGCTCGAGATCAGCGGGTTACGTGTCTCCTTTGCGCTGAGTGACGGGCGTCGCTTAACAGCAGTTGATGGGATCAACCTCTCTGTCGCTGCGGGCGAAGCGCTTGGACTTGCGGGTGAGTCAGGGTCAGGAAAGTCCACCGCGATGGGGGCGATCATGGGGCTCCTGGCGCCGAACGGACGCATTGACGCGGGGAGCATCCGCTACCGCGGCCTCGACCTCGTGGCAAAAGGGGCCCCCCTCCGTCGCACGCGATGGCGGGAGATTGCCGTGGTCTTCCAAGGGTCACTCGTTGCGCTCAACCCTGTGATCAAGGTTCGTGACCAGGTAGCGGAGGCGATTGAACTCAGGCTTGGCGAACCAGCCGAAGTGGCGCAGGAGAAGGCGAAGCACCTGCTTCACGATGTTGGCATTCCAGATAAGCGAATCAACGCCTACCCCCACCAGCTCTCCGGCGGGCAGCGACAGCGCGCGATGCTCGCCGTCGCCCTCTCGTGCTCCCCCGCCGTGCTGATCGGTGATGAGCCGACGACGGCGCTCGATGTGATCGTGCAGGCGCAAATCCTTGAGCTGCTCGACAGGATGCGCCAAGAGTACGGGCTTGGCCTCATCCTGATTACGCACGACCTTGCCGTTATCGCCGACATGTGTGATCGCGTCGCAATCATGTACGCCGGCCGCATTGTGGAATCTGGCAGCGTGAAAGAGGTCTTCTCTACCCCTCGCCACCCCTACACACAAGCACTGCTCGGCGCGACACCAGACACACGCGCCGGGCGCCGCACCATCAAGGTGCTAGAGGGTCATCCACCCGACCTCTCCGCGCTACCGCCTGGCTGCCACTTCGCGCCGCGCTGCCCACTCGCCGACGCACGTTGCCGGGAGGAAGATCCACCAACCATTGAATATGCCGATCGAGTGACCCTCGCCTGCCACCGCTATTCGCTCGGTGACGGCAAGCCCCCGACACCGACCGACGCGCCGTACCCGACCTTGGAGCTTGGGAAGCGATGAGCGAACAGCCACGCGCCAACATGGCTACGAGCGTGCCGCTCTTGCGCGTGCGCGGTGTCTCAGTGACGTATGCCGTGCCGCGATCCATTGCCGACCTCCTTGCGCGCCGATCAGCGAGTGGCATCGTCGCGCTTGACAGCGTTGATCTCGACGTCAACGTAGGTGAGATCGTTGCTGTCGTTGGTGAGTCAGGATCAGGAAAGACAACGCTGGCACGTGTCATCGCTGGACTGATTGATGCTGACGAGGGTGCGGTTGAGGTTGAGGGCGAAGGGCCCAACGATTGGCGTTCGGTTGGTATGGTCTTCCAGGATCCCTATGAGACGCTCGATCCCAAGCGCACAATCGGTGAGTTTGTCGCCGAGGGCCTCGAGGCGCAGAGGCTACCAATGGACCGTGTCGATGCGTCACTCGAGGCGGCAGAGCTGCGTCCCGCATCGGCGTTCCGCGATCGCGTACCAGAAGAGCTTTCAGGCGGTCAGCGCCAACGTGCCGTGATCGCCGGTGCGCTCGCCCTCAATCCAAAGCTTGTGATTGCCGATGAGCCCGTCTCAATGCTTGACGTCTCAATGCGGGCACAGATCCTCGCGCTCATTGAACAGCTTCGTCGCGACCAGGGGATTGCGTGGCTCTTCATCACCCATGACCTCTCGCTCGCTTGGGCAATCTCGGACCATGTTGTGGTTCTCTATCTCGGGGCGGTGGTCGAGAAGGGAACCGCGGAGCAGGTACTGCGCCACCCTGCGCACCCGTACACACGCGCGCTGCTGGCGGCACTCCCCTCGACCGACCCCGGCGCTGCTGGCACACACTCCCTTGCGGCAGGCGAGATTCCTCAGGGCGACACCCCGTCGGGCTGCCGCTTCCGTAACCGCTGCGCGCATGCGATCGAGGCCTGTGCCCTCACACGGCCACCGCTCGACGCTACCCCAGGTGGCGGGGCTGGACATCGGGTCGCCTGCATTCGCGCTGCGGAGCTACCCCCTCTCACATGAGCGCGTTTCAAATTGCGCATAAGGGCCATCGGTCGGCAATGGAGGGTTTACGATTGCCTCCAACACGGCGGAGGGAGGCTGAATGACCGTCACAAATCGTGGCAACGCGGCAGGCCCGGCACGGGGCGACGATCTCGCCGAAGACGCCGCGCTCGAAGCGGCGATGCCGAAGGGTCCACTCGATCCAACCCTCCCGGCTGGCGCATACCTTGATCCGAATTGGCACGCTCGCGAGATGGAGGCCTGCTTCCGTCGAGGGTGGGTGCTCGCTTGCCGCGAAGAGGAGATCGCCGCTCCTGGGCAGTACGTTCGCACCACGATCGACGGCGATGATCTGCTGATCGTGCGGGGTGCTGACGACCAGGTTCGAGCCTTCCACAATGTTTGCAGGCACCGCGGCTCACGACTCATTATTGACGCGCCGTCACGCACCAACGCGCCGGCCTGCGCACCGCTCGCACCAGCGGAGCACGGCGCATCCGGCAAGACGAAGCGCGTCTTCCGCTGCCCCTATCACTCGTGGACCTACGAGCTTGATGGGTCCCTGCGCACCGCACCCTTCCTCCAAGAGTTGCCAGGGTTCCAGAAGTCTGACCTTGCCCTCTACACCGCAGCAGCGGCGACCTGGGGTGGGTTTGTCTTTATCAAGCTCGATACCGAACGTGCGACTGCACCAGGCGGTAGCCTGATGGAGTCCCTCGGCCCAATCAGCGAACGAGTTGTGCGCTATCCACTCGGCGATCTGCGCATTGCCCATCGCACGGTGTACGACGTTGCGGCGAACTGGAAGGTCATTCTCGAGAACTACAACGAGTGCTACCACTGCGGCCCGGTCCATCCTGAGCTCTGCCGCGTGGTTCCCGCATTCCGTGAGGCGGGCGGCGCTGGCCTCGACTGGGAGGCGGGTATTCCACATCGAGAAGGGGCTTGGACCTACACGATGAGCGGCACGAGCGAGCGTGATCGCTTCGCTGGGCTCAACGAAGAGGAGCTGGTGCGCCACAAAGGCGAAGTTCTCTATCCGAACATGATGCTGAGCCTCTCAGCCGACCATGCTGCGGTCTTCGCCCTCGTCCCCCTCGCCCCAGACCGCACCAAGATCATCTTTGACCTACTCCTCGATCCGAAGGAGCTCGACCGTCCTGGCCGCGGCCCAGAGGATGCCCTCGAATTCTGGGATGTGGTGAATCGGCAGGATTGGCGAATCTGCGAAGCAGTACAGCAAGGGATGGGTTCATCGGTATTCAAGGCGGGCTACTACGCACCAATGGAGGATTACAGCCTCGACATGCGGCGATACATCCGGGAAACGGTCGGCGAACCGCCAATGCGGGGACCGACACAGCGATGAGAATTGGAGGGTTCAACATGCAGGGCCTGACGATGCGCAACAGCTCATTCACATATCGCTCCGTGGCGATCACGCTCACGCTTGCCCTGCTGGTGGCATTCGGATTCACCAACACGCGTGCGGCCAACGACGAGCCCTTGGTGCTTGGAATTGGCACCACACAAGATCTCGACTCAATGAATCCATTCAACACCGCGCTCGTGGTTGGCTTCGAAGTCTTCTCTCTCAACTACGATCTACTCACTAGTTTCGGGTCGAACCTAGAGCCCACACCGGGTTTTGCGGAATCGTACAGTGTCTCAAGTGACGGTCTGACCTATACGTTCAAGATCTCGAGCGGCCTCCTCTGGTCTGACGGCACGCCCGCGACAAGTGCTGACGTGCTTTATACCTTCAAGCTGCTCTTGGACAACGAGTACGTTGGCCTCGGCTACCTCGATACCTACCTTGACAATGTAACGGCCGTGACCGCACCAGACGCGCAAACTTTTGTGGTCACAATGGATGCCCCACTCACACGCATCTTGCAGGCACTCGTGCCAGTTTTGCCAAAGCATGTCTGGGAGAAGCTCACCATTGACGAGATCAATGGAACTTTCGGAAACGAGCCGCCGGTCGTCGGCACCGGGCCATACCAGGCGGTTGAGTGGAAGACGGGAGAATTCGTACGCTTTGTGAAGAACTCGCATTGGCGCGGTGGCGAACTCGCCGCTGACGAGATTGTCCTTCGCTTCTTCAAGAGTGACGATGCCATGTATCAGGCACTCGTCGCTGGTGAGATTGATTACGCCCACAACGTCTCCCCAGAGCAATTAACGCAGCTTGACGGCTCCTCAGAGGTGATTGAAGTGTCGGTCGGCTCTGCCAACGGGTTCACTGAGCTTGGATTTAACACTTATGCGCAGGAGATCGCGGGTGGTGGTGCGAGTACAAAGGCGCTGCGAGATCAGCGCTTCCGCGACGCGCTCGGGTACGCAATCGATCGCGAAACCCTGATCGAGAGGGTCCTCGGGGGCTACGGTGTGGCCGGCTCAACCCAGGTGCCACCGATCTCGGTCGACTTTCACGTGGAGCCAACGAACCCCCGCATTTTTGACCTGGAGCTGGCCGCCGAAAAACTTGAGGCGGCTGGTTACGTTGACTCGGATAGTGACGGTGTCCGGGAGGACCTTGAGGGGGAGCCACTGAACCTGCGCCTCTATGTGCCGAGCAGTGATGATTCGTACGCCAAAGCGGGAGAGTTCATCGCCGGATGGTTCGGAGAGGTCGGCGTGCTAGTGAACGCTCAGGCGTTTGATTCCGACACTCTAATTGACATGATGCTACCCCCCGAGGCTGATGGGAAGGCCGATTACGACCTCTTCATCTGGGGTTGGTCTGGAGACGTTGATCCAAACCTGCTGCTGAAGATTTTCTTGACGGCGGAGATTGGTGCATCAAGCGACAGCCTCTGGTCGAACGCCCAATACGACGCACTCTACGAGCAGCAACTGACGCTGCCGAACGGACCAGAGCGGAAGCAGATTGTGGCTCAGCTCCAGCAGCTGATGTACGAACAGGCTCCGTACCACGTGCTCTATTACGACGCGACGCTGGTGGCATATCGCACTGACAGATTCACGGGCTGGAAGAATCAGCCAGCAGACGGTACGCCCCTCTTCGGCCTCGGCCCCGTCGGCTACACGCTGCTGAAGCCGGCATCAGTCGGGGGGGGCGACGTCGCAGCGGAGCAGAGTCTCTGGATTCTCCTCAACGTGCTGCTCGCGGTGGCTGGTGTATTCCTCGTCATACGAATCCGACGCGGCAAGCGACGTACCGACGAGGAGTAGTAAAGCACAACAGGACGATCCCGCGCGGCGCTTCTAGCGACCGTCGCGCGGGACGTGCTCCTCCCAGAGTGCGTTATGAAACGGTGCGCCGTTGAGGGTGACGTGGAGAGCACACCGGTAAAGGAAGTTCTGCGCATCTGAGCGAATCTCTCCCTCGGCGATCGCTCGTACGACATGTCCCCTATCACGTAGCTCATAGGCGACGCTCGTCTGCAGTGATGTGTGAGCGGGGTCCGCATCGCTGACCTGGTAGGTGAAGCCCTCATCGGCATAAAGTGCGACCCCTGGCCCACCGAGAGAACGGCCGCCGCTGAAGAAGCGCGCTGTCACACGCTCACCTGGTTCGCGCACCAGATCCCATACGGAGGCGGGGGCGTCTGGCAGTGCGCCGCCACGATCTGGGGCTCCCAGCTCCCCACTGCTGGTGGGGTAGGTCCCTGCGCGCAGCCCAACAAGTGACGCTGGAAGGGGCGCGGCCGCTCCTGCCGCGTGTCGCAGCCACGGGTTCCTCAAGGCTCGCACGGCACCGGCATGCAACGTTGCGTCTCGCTGGATCTGCGGGAGCATCAACATTGCGCCGCTATCTTCGGAGCAGGTAAGCGCAAATGGGGTTGCAAGTGGCCACGTGATTGGGAACGCGCTCCCCAGCAACTGCAGGTGGAGGCGGTGGCCGGGTGCGAATGCATGAGCGATAACGCGTAGATCGAGAGTGACCTCAATGGTCCTCCCAGGAACGAGCGGGAGTGGCGACTGCTCGGTGCGATAGGCAAGGTTGAGCATCCCTTGCGTCACCATGCTGATCGCGCCATCCGGAGCAACGTCGCCAAGGCGCGCAACGATCGCTCCCTCGCGACCATCTGGAGTAATGCGTAGACGCAACTGCGGTCGACCACAGATCAGCAGCTCCTCGGTCAGCGACTCACTCGTCCAGACCGCGGCACGCTCGGGCGCGGATGCTGCAGCCGCTACCACTTCGAGGTGTCGCACATCCTCTCGCAGATCGTCAGCGAGTCCGATCGGTGGCGCTCCCCCACCGAAGCAGAGTGGCCCCGACGCGCCAGCTGAGGGCACATTACGGATCGTTGCTGCTGGCAGCGTGCGATCACTTTCGGCTACTGGTTCGAATGAGGCGGCTCCGCCAGCATTCAGGTGGAGCGGAAGGGGTGTGGCGCGTTGTGCAGGCGAAGTGCTCTCGGCGATCCAATCACCTGGCCACTCAGCGGGGAATCGTGCGGGTGGTCGCGAGTGCGGCAGGTACCAGAGGACCGTCTGCTCGGGGTCAGCGGCGGCGGCGCGCTCCGCCTCGCTGGCGCACTCCTCTGCTGCTGGCGGCGCGCAGAAGCGATCAAGCCAGGCAAGCACCAACGGCAACCATCCCGCACCTGGTCCTGGGTAGCCGCTCTCGGGCGAGAGGTGCACCCACGGCCCGCAGAGCAGACGGCGCTCTGAGCCTAAAGGGGCTGACTCTTGGAGGCGCCACGCCGGATTAGGATAGCCGTCGCACCAGCCGGCGATTTGCAACATTGGAATCTCAATTGGCGGCAGGTGACGCACGGAGTTGTGACGCCACTCTGACGGCCGCGCGCGGCGCAGCCAACCGAGTGTCCACGGCGGAGTCTCCTCAAGGCGCTGTCGCCAACTCTCTCGCCAACCGAGTCGATCCGGCTCGATGCCACCCGGCATCGCGTTCATTCCAATCATGGAGGCGGCGTAGCCAAACTGTTCGCTCGCCGTGCGCAGTCCGCCATTGTGATGCACATCGTCTTGCCAGCGATCATCGCTTGCGTAGCAGGGGACAATTGCCACCAAACCTTCTGGACGGCGCGCCGCGGCCATCAGTGAGGTGAATCCACCATACGACCATCCCCATGCCGCCACGCGACCGTTAGACCACGACTGCGTTCGCAGCCAGCTGATCACCTCAAGCATGTCGAGCGTTTCATCTTCGGTGTATTCGTCCAGGGCGATACCATCGCTACGCCCCGTCCCTCTCACGTCAAGTCGGCACCCTGCGTATCCACGACGTGCTACGGCACCCATCAACTCGTCATCAGCGCTGCGGTGATAATCGTCCTTTCGGTATGGCAGCACCTCGAGGATCGTAGGGTGCGCAACGCCAGTAGCGGGGATCCAAATATCCGCTGAGAGCTGCACACCGTCGCGCATCGTGATGCGCACATCTCGCAGGATCGTTGCCGCACTCATCGTCTCGCGCTCCAACAGCCCAATCGCCTAGCGCTGGTCGCGGAGGCGGACTATCGCGCTGATCGCATCATCGACAGACCAGGTGATCTCGCCGAATGATTGGATTGCACCAGCGACGAAGAGGTTGATGCCATCGCCTGGCGCGACGCCGCGCCTGCGCACCATGCGGAGATCGGTGCAGAGTCCAACGATCCCCTTGTAGCGGCTCGGATCCGCCGCGCAGAGCTGCGTGAAGATGCCGATCTCTGTTGCTGTGCCGTCATCTACTTGTGTCCCGTCGAGCCAGGCGAGCACCGCATTGGCAGCGCGCACTCCCTCGAGGTCTGTTGCAAACACTCCCTTCGGATCAAGCCCCTCCTGCTCCACGAATTGCTCGTGTGGGACGAAGACCTCAAAGTCCAACGCGCGGAGGCGCGCAGCGATCTCCGAGAGGACCCCGCGCTCACCCGCATTGAAGAGGGGTCCAGCGAGGTAGATCTTCATCGGACTAGTCTCGCCGAATTGGTAGCACTCTGCTCAGCACGTTCCTTTAGATTGGTTAGGATTCTTAGGTCGTCAGGCGCTGCCTGGTTGGATCGGAGGGGTCATAATGAGCGAGAAGGTGAAGATCACCGTACGGGACAACGGATCCCTCAAGGTGCAAGGGGAGTTCGAAATCGTTGACGTCGAGGGGAACGCTATCCCCCACGAAGGCGATAGCACTGGCCTCTGCCGTTGCGGCCACTCAGCGAACAAGCCGTTCTGCGACGGGTCGCACAAGGAGAAGTTTGAGAGCGTGATTCGCGCGCAGAAGCGCGACTAGTCGATCGGAACCTCTGAGGCGGAGAGTGCAAAGCAAGCCTCGCTCACGATAGAGACGCTCCCACACCTACCGGCTGATCATTCGCCGCACCACCGCAGGGAGATTTGCTGGTTGCTCTGCGATGCGGCGAAGCGCATAAGGCCACCACTCCAGACCATAGGGAGTGTAGATGCGCACACTCCAACCAGTCGAGAGGAGTCGATCGGCGAGATCAGCACGCACGCCGTATAGGAGCTGCGCTTCCACACGGACGCGCGCTTGATCGGCGAGCTGATTGAGAATCCGATCTTTGTGGGTACCAAAGGCAAGCGGCACGTTGTCCTCAAGCAATCTTGCCGCTAATCTGAGGTAGGCCGCGTCGACGGCCGCCACGTCGCCGACGCCCCCCGCGCCCGGATCGTATGCACCCCTCACGAGAAGGATCGGGACTCTCGCAGTTACAAGCTGCTCAACGTCGACGACAGAACGGCGCAAACTCGCTTGGATCGTTGTGCCCACCGGCCGTCCTGATGCGCGCGCCGCCACCACGATCCGATGCAGCGCGTCGAGGGTCTCGGGGCGCTCTGCATCCACCCGCACGAACCCGTTGACTCGCTGGGCAGTAGCGAGGATTCGATCGAGGCGAGTTGCCGCCACGTCCTCCCCCTCCGAAAGGCCAATTGCCGTTAGCTTGACGCTCACGTTCGGTTCGAGCCCTGCCACCAACTGACCATCCAGGAGTCGCGACGCGTCGGCTACGTAGTCATCCGCCGCGGCCCCCGAGGCCGCTTCACCAAGGCGATCGAGCGTGACGTTGAAGCCGCGCCGCTTCGCAAGCAGCGCGCTCGCAACCGCCTCTTCGATCGTATTACCCGCGACGAGTCCCTCCACTGCCCGACGCCCCCATGCGGTGCGTTGCACTACCTTGCCGATTGTTTTGGCGCGGCTCAACCGCAGCAGCATGGCACGGCTGATCCCAATGAGTGGCTTCATGTCGAAGCGAGTCGCCCCCGCAGCATCGCCCAAACGGAGAGTCCGATGAGTGCCGCGCCAAGAAGGCCGAGCGCGGTGTAACCCGCGACAGCCACCACGACACCAGAGCCGAGTGCCGCAGCGGCGGCCGAACTCCAGATCAACGCGTCCGTCAATCCTCCGAGTTGCGTGCGCTCGTTGATGGTGAGTCCTTCGGTTAACAGGGCGGAGCCGGCGACGAAGCCGAGATTCCATCCCCATCCGAGCAAGAAGAGGGCAACAAAGAGGATCACGCCGCCATCGGGAGGCGCAACGGCGGCGAGTGCTGATGAGAGGGCGAGGAGCACAAGCCCCGCGGCGATCACGAGGGGCGTGCCAAATCGCGACGCAAGGCGTCCGGAGAGCGGCGCGAGGGCAAACATTCCAAAGGTGTGCCCACTGATCACAAGGCCAACGGCGTCAAGTCCGTGGCCGTGATCTGCCATGTGCAGCGGCGTCATCGTCATAACGAGCACCATCACCACCTGACCGATCACCAGGGCGGTGATCGCGGCGAACACCCGCGGACGTGCCACGATCTGGGCCACGCTCACACCACCGTCAGGCGTCTCCGCTGCATTCGACGGAGCAAGGCTCGCGGGATCGGGTCGAAGTGAGGTGAGTGTGAGCAATGCCGCGGCGGTCACGAAGATGATCGGCACACCATACGTTCCCGCGAGGCGCGGCAGGTCGAAGAGATCCGCCACGTCGCCCGCGATCGTCACAAGGTTCGGTCCGATCACCGCACCAAGCGTTGAACCCCACACCACGATCCCAATTGCCGAGGCGCGCTTCGTCTCGTCATACATGTCTGCAGCGGTGTATCGCGAAAGGTGGTTCGAGGCGTTCGCACAGCCCATGAAGACGGTGGAGAAGAGGAAGAGCGGAAACGAGCCGACGATGACCGCGACGCCGGCACCGACCGCCCCCGCGGCCCCAATTCCGTAGCCAAGCGTGAGGCCTGCGCGACGCCCGTGTCGTACCATGTATCTCGAGAGTAGTTGCGAGGCGGTGGCGGAGCCCAAGACGATCGCCGCGCCAGGCAGCCCTGCAAACGCGGATCCACCAGAGAGATCTTTCGCAACGATCGTTGCCACGGTGATCGCCGCAATGTAGCCGGTGCTCCCCAGCCCCACGCCAATCATCAGCGCGAGCTGAAGTCGGGCGCGAGTGCGCTGTGCGACATCGGCTGGCATTGCTGCAGTCTAGCCGCGCTATGGTGAACGCATGCAAGACGTACGCCTGGCGGTCGCTTGGCACGACGATGCACCCAACCCGAGCAGCTTCGCCATGTCCGCAAGCGAACCACTCCCGACGAGCGTGGACTGGGTTGTCATTGGTGGCGGATTCTCCGGCCTCTCCGCGGCGCGCCGGGCCGCCGAGCGAGGGGCGCGCGTTCTGCTTCTCGAGAAGGGCGCTCTCCGCGACGGCGCGAGCAGTCGCAACGGTGGCATGTCACACGTAGGGTTTGGCGCATCCACGGGCTCCATCATCAAGCGCTTCGGTGTGGAAGGAGCGCGCGAATGGTTTGAACTCTCGCGCGCCGCGGTGCACCGCGTAGCGACGCTTGCGGGCCAGGGAGACACCTCCCTCTTGGCGATTACAGCGATCGATGCCCAGTGGAGCGGCACCGGCCATGTGGAGCTGACGCACTCGGCGCGCGGCCTCCCTGGTCTCCACGCGGAAGCGGATCTGCGTGAGTCTCTCGGCCTCCCCGTGCGACTCCTCGACCGAAGCGCCGTCCAGCAACTCACCAACAGCGAGTCGTTCGCAGGCGGACTCGCGGTGGATGAGGGTGGTGGTGTGCAGCCTGCGCGACTACACGCCGCGATGGCGGCTGCCGCACAGGCGGCGGGCGTTCAAATTCGCGAGCAGACTCCCGCCACCGGGATCCTCCCAATCGCTGGCGGGTACGAAGTGCACACACCGCGAGGGAGCGTCCGCACGCGCCTCATCTTCGGCGGGGTTAACGGCTATGCCGATCGCCTCTTCCCCGCGCTACGTCGCCGCGCGATCCCTGTCGGGAGCTACATGATCGCAACTGAGCCGCTCACGCCTGAACTGCTCGCCACGGTTGCAGGGAGGGGTGAGATGCGATTCAACACGCGCAACTTTCTCTCCTACTGGCGACCAACGCCAGATGGTCGCATCGCGTTCGGTGGCCGCACCTCGTTCTGGCCCGACTCACTCCCTCGCATTGCGCGCACGTTGACGGCGAGGATGCGCGAGATCCACCCGCAACTTGCGTCAACCAGAGTGACGCATGCGTGGGGTGGTCGACTCTCATTCGCCTTTGACCGACTCCCACGCGTGACCAGGCTTGACGGCGTCACGCACGTCTCTGGGTGCGCGGGATCTGGTGTGGCGCTGATGACACTGCTCGCCGAGCAGACGATCGATTGGGAGCTCGGTGGCGATCCTCCACTCCCGGCGCGCATCGGATGGCACCCCGTCCCCGTGCCGTATGAGGGCCTCCCCTGGTTCCTCCCGTTTGCAGGGATCGGTTTCGCGCTTGAAGACTGGTGGAACGAACGCCACTAGGCGGTGCTGCCGATTCGCGCGCAGGTCACGTAAGGCCGCGACCGGAAAGGTCCGACTCTTCCAGTCCCAGGTAGTGACCAATCTCATGCACGAGCGTCTTGCGCACCTCTGACGTGAGCTCCGCACCAGACGGAAAGTCTGCGGCGAGCGCACGCGCGTAGATCGTGATCCGTGGCGGGAGTGCCTCGGCGTCACTTGATCCTCGAGGCGCACCCTCAAAGAGCCCGTAGAGTCCTGTTCGGCGCGTCCCGTCCACAATGATCAGCAGCTCCTCCGCCGCAGAGCGCACCGGTTCAGGAAGCGCGCGTATCGCCTCCCCTACCAGGCGTTCAACCTGCGCAACCTGCTCATCAGGCGCGTCGTCCCTCATGATCGTCGCAGGGCCCCTGTTGACCAGAGCGCCCAGAGGACGAGTACGGGTTGGAAGAGGAGTCTCGTTGCCCGCGCACTGTCCGAGTTCAACCCGAACGCATCAATCCCATTCACGAACTGGCTGATGTTCCCGGGGAAGATCGCCACAAAGAAGAGCGCGACCAGCAAGCCGACACGCTTGCGGAAGCGCCACAACGTGATCAGTGCAAGGCCGAGCAGGATCTCCACGATCCCTGAGCTGACCACCACAAAGTCAGGGTCGAGCGGCAGCCACGTTGGAACCTGCGCCTGAAACTCTTGGCGACTTACCGTCAAGTGGCTCGCACCCGCAGAGAGAAGGAACACGCCCAGCGCGATCTGACTCGCGCCACTCCACCAGGACGTCGCGTTACGCATCAGGTTCCGCTCACTCATGGATTCACTCTACCGAGCGAGTGGTGGTGGCAGGAAGATGGCGGAGAGAGAGGGATTCGAACCCTCGATGGGGTTGCCCCCAAACCGCATTTCCAATTCGCCCCCGAGGAGGGATCGGAGGGTCTCTTAGCG